>Ga0325410_1000750_pt1 | contig 34404 bp, 20 predicted proteins | sample PopdelMetagenome_16_FD_206182 | JGI IMG/M metagenome (GOLD analysis project Ga0325410, IMG submission 206182) | Populus deltoides microbial communities from Bellville, Georgia, United States - Xylem-PdIQD-R3 | ecosystem: Host-associated > Plants > Phyllosphere > Stem > Wood/Secondary xylem...
CTAGGCCACTGCTTAACTGCCTCCACTTTTTGTGGATCAACCTCTATCCCATTTTTGGACACCACATGTCCCAAAAACCCAACACTCTCTAACCAAAACTCACTCTTCGAGAACTTTCCATACAACTAATGATCTCGCAGAGTTTGAAGCACCGTTCTCAAATGCTGCTCATGCTCTTCTCTAGACCTCGAATACACCAAAATGTCATCAATGAACACAATAACAAACTTATCAACCACTCACCTGGAAAATATAGAACTAAAGGAATGTCAGACGAAAGACCCGAAAATCCTATTGAGGATCGTTAGGAGAACCTACAACAATATGAAAATATACTCAAAAGCAACTCAAACAAGAGATCCCAATGCATAAAATAAAACCAGGTTTAGTCTCCTAAGTTTATGGACTAAAACGATAATTTTCCAAAACAGGGACCAAAACGTAATTTTATCAAAATTGGACCAATCTGGAAAATACATAACTATACTGAATTTTCACCCATAAACCATCCTTAATTCTGTCTAGAACGAACCAGGGACCGAACTGTAATTTTCATAAAGTTCAGGGACTAGTATATATATGATATGTATATGATAAGTTTAGTATGCATATGTATATGTATATCAAGATAAATGATCTTGCGAACTATAAATATCAAGAATATCTAAAATGTATATTAATTATTATTCCCTCACTGAGTTGGTTGAACTCACCCCTCATTCTTAATATTATTTCAGGTTCTTAGTTTCTAATAGCAGGTGAACCTTGTTGAGTGTTCCTGCTTCTTTAGTTTTGGGTCGGTATGCCTTGCTTATCTTTCAAGGCTGTTTGATTCGATGTCTTAGGCGCTCCACTATTACCTTGTTTTGATTAAGTTTGGATTTTGACAATGTAATGAGTATTATGGATTATTGTTTTGTTTTAATTACTGATGAGGAGTTTTAAACTATCTTTTGGTTTCATCAGTTTTGAATAATATAAGATTTCTGAAGATTATGAAATGCTGCGTATTTTTGAAATAAATTATTCTTTTGATATGTCTGTTTTGAGGCTTAGCGCGGGCGGGGTGTCCTTCCGGCACCGCCCCTGCGTTGCCGGTCATGGACCTGGGATTCGAGTCGTGACAGTATCCTTCAGGTTGTTCAATATAAACAACCTCCTTCAGTTCTCCGTGAAGAAATGCGCTTTTTACATCCAGCTGGAATACTTCCCAACCTCGCAGCGCAGAGAGAGATAGTAGCATTCTGATAGTGTCCCATCTAGCGACTGGCGAAAATACTTCGCTGTAATCTATTCCTTGTCTTTGTGCATAGCCCTTCACAACCAGTCTCGCCTTGTGTTTGTCGACTTCGCCTTTTTCATTCAACTTAGTTTTAAAAACCCATTTCACTCCGATCTTCTTCATCCCTTTAGGCAGCGCTACTAACTCCCATGTATTATTTTTTTCGATAGCTTGTATTTCGGCGTTCATGGCTTTTCTCCATTTGATGTCCTTCACCGCTTCATCATACTTCACTGGATCTTCTTCAGCAGCATAGAGCACCAAGTATTGCTCTTCTTGCTCTACAAGATCTTCACCAGTTACATAATCCTGTAGGTGTCTTGGAGGTATGCTAATTCTCCTTGTCTGCTCCCTTCGATTTTCTTGGGAGGATGGGATAAAAGCTGGTCTCCTTGTTTCCTCGGTTTGTGCAACAGTCTGTTCAACAGTCTGTTCTCCTGGTATTTCCACTTCATCTCTGTCTATTGTAATGCCATCTCCTTCTTCTTTGTCTGTTCTATTGAAAAAATCGGTATCATCCCATGTTAATTCTTCATCATTTGTCCTCCCCCAATTCCATGTCTCCTCCTCAGCAAAAATTACATCTCTACTTGTGACAATCTTCTTGCTCTCGGGATCATAAAGCCTATAGGCTTTGGATTCTTCACTGACTCCCAAGAATACACATTTATAGCTTTTATCTTCTAGCTTGATCATCTTCTCATTTGGTACATGCACGTATGTAACACATCCAAAAATCCTGAAATGTGCTACATTTGGTTTGTTTCCAGTCCAGCATTCTTCTGGGGTTTTATTTGTAACTGTTGCAGTAGGGCTTCGGTTGATGATGTGCACAGACCAAGTTGCTGCTTCTGCCTAGAAACTCCTTGGCATTCTTCCTTCCACAAGCAAACAACGAACCATGTTCATGAGAGTTCGGTTCTTACGTTCAGCAACTCCGTTTTGCTGAGGAGTGTATGATGTGCTGAGTTGCCTTTTTATTCCATGAGTGCTGCAAAAATCCAGAAAAATTTGGGAAGTGTATTCCCCTCCTCGATCGCTCCTAAGACACTTGATGCTCATTCTTGTCTCTTTTTCAACTTTAGTTTTAAAGTGCCTGAACTTCTCAAAAGTTTCTCCTTTTTCGGCAAGCAGATAAATCCATGTTTTCCTGCTGAAGTCATCGATGAAAGTCAGAATATACCTCTTGTTACTCATGGTGGTTGGAGTGATTGGTCCACAAAGATCACTGTGGATGAGCTGCAATTTTTCTGATGCTCTCCAGTTAGCTTTCTTAGGCATTTCATCCCTGTGCTGCTTCCCTTTACTGCATACTTCACATACTTTGTTTGTTTCTTTAATTTTCGGCATCCCTTCAACCATTTTCTTGTGTTCCAAGCACTGGAGTCCCTTCTTATGTAGGTGACCAAAACATCTATGCCACAGTCTAGTGAGATCCTCTTGTGTTACTTGTAGACAGGCATCATTGTGTTGTTCAGCAAGCATAACAAACATTCGGTTTGTAGTCATGTGAGTGTGCACAATCAGCCCCTTCATTGGATGAAAAATCCTACAGATTCCCTTCTGCATTACCTCTTTCAACCCTTTCTCTAGTAGCTGCCCAACACTTAACAGATTGTTTGTTAAGTCTGGCACATAGAAGACATTACTTACAATTTGTGTTCTTCCTTGTACTCTCAGCTTCACGCTTCCTTGTCCCATAACTTGCATTCGGGCATTATTTCCCAGCTTCACAGCATGTGAAAAATTCTCATCCAAGCTAATAAACCACTTCTTGTTGCCTGTCATGTGATTGGAACATCCTGAGTCGATGAACCAAACGTCTTCTCTGCTGGATCCCCCCATCTGCACATGAGCCATGAGGAGAAGCTCTTCTTCATCATCCAGTTCCAAATCAACATGAGCCATGAGTAGAAGCTCTTCTTCATCATCCAATTCCACGTAATGTGCATTTCTTTCCCAAGTAGGGCATTCAAACTGAAGATGCCCTGGTTTATAGCATTTATAACATGTTGCCGTAGTTCTGCCAAATGTTTGTCTTCCTCTCCCTCTACCTAGTCCTCTGAAATGGACACCTCCTCTGCCCCTGTTGATTCTGCCTTCTCCAATTGAAGCATGCAGTGCTTGCTCCTCTTCTCGAGTTTTATCCAGCCTCTTGAACTTAGCTTCATGCACGACAAGAGAACTTTGCAATTCATCAATTGTCATTGTGCTCACATCCTTGGATTCTTCTATCGAAACCACCACATAAGTAAACCTTTCTGTCAAGGTTCTAAGTACCTTTTCGACTACCTTTGTGTCTGGCATAGTCTCCCCATTACTCCTCATTTGGTTAGCCACTGAGGTCACTTTAGCAAAGTATTCGGTGATGGACTCACTTTGCTTCATCTGCAAAATCTCAAAGTCTCTTCTCAGTTTGTTGAGAAGAGATTTCTTCACTTTTGCATTTCTTCCAAACTTGCTCTTCAAGGAATCCCACACGATCTTTGAAGTGCGCCTGTCTAAGATCTGTTCAAATGTAACCCTATCTATTGCTTGATATAGATAGTGTTTCACTTGCTGATCTTTCATCTTTGCATCATCATGTTGTGCCTGCTGCGTGGTGCTCAATACACTTCCAATAATCGGCTCCTGAATACCGATTTCCACAAGACTCCATAGTCCTTTTGCTTGCAGCAAATTTTCCATCAACTCACTCCAATGATCATAATGTTGACCATCGAAATGAGGGATCTTCATCAGGCTCTTATCCTCACTCATTTTCTTCACTCCTTGTTGTCGAGTTGCACCCTTTTATTGTGCTTAAGTCTATTACAGTCAGGTAACCCAGTAGGGGCTCTGATACCACTGTTGGAACCTTAAGAACAATTAATAAAGCTCACAAGATTGAAAATGCTTGATATTTATTTGGGAAATCAATGCTGCTTAAATACAGCTTCTTATAAACAGAAATTGAGAAAAACTAGCTACTGTTAATACGTGGATTACATCACACATATTGTGGCTGGAGAAGTGGTCTTCTTTGACTGCCACAATCCCTAACAGATAGGGATAACTTTTATTCTGCAAGACTCTTTCAAACATTACCTAACAAGACACATAAGCAGTTAGACTGGCTTAACTCGGAAATTAGTAGGTAAAATTGTATTTAACCGCCACATCAATAAATATATATTAGGCATTCTAAAAATAAAAATAAAAACACTTCACAATTAATTTATTCAGGAATGAATTTTAAATTCAATGTATTTAATTCATTTTCACCTTATTTTTAAATCCTTTCTAAATTTAAAAAAGATGATAATGGGTTTTAAATCTCCGAACCCAATTTATATATTCCTAAAATAGATAAAAAAAAAAAACAATATAGGTGGCCCACGTTAAAATGATGCTAGTATTTTTTAAAAAATACGAAAAATATGAGATCTAGATTATCAAGTTAACCGGGTTCAATATTCCTAATTAATTTAACGATATAATTTTAAAAAAATCATAAATAACACAAAAAAAAATTAACTATAAAAAAATAATATGTCAGTATCATACTTGAAAAGAAAAGAAAGAAAAGTTCGTTGAAGCTCTGTCATTGACATTGCTAAACCACCAGAAAGAGCTTATCGATATGATTCAAATGCCATTACGAAAAGTTCTATAACGACATAAAGAGAGGCCAAACGAACTATCAGAGCAACAACCTATTAAGTAAACTAAATAAAATATCATAAAATGAACATTTGATGCTTATATATGATCAATTAATTTAATATAAATGAAAAATATTTTCTAGAAAAAGCTAAATTTAATAGAGAATGATAAATAAAAAGATCTGAGATAACCTGAGTCATTATTAAAATTAAAAAAAGATCCTATAAAAAGCAAATAAAAAAAATAATGGAGTCCAATCTCCAATTAAATAAATGCAGAGGGATGAGATTGAAAAAAACATGAGCTTAAAAAACAAAAAAAAAAAAAACTAAGCAAACCTAGGTGAATTTTCTAAATCTGGATTAATCTTCTAAACTTACAACTCATGAAATCTATACCCGGGCTCAATCAAGATGCTCAATTTCCAACAAATTCCATGTTGATGCATGTAATAAAAAAATCAATTTTAAAACATTAGCAAGAAAAAAATAGCAATTAAAATAACAGGGATCAAATTGGTAGAAAAAATCATAAGAAGGATGAAATTATAAAAAAAACTTTTAAAAATCATCTTAAATAAAAAAAATATTAATTAAAAGAATGAAAATCAAATCTAAAAGATAAAAAAAATTGAAGGGGGATGAAATTGAAAAAAAATTCAATTTCATAAATCATCTTAAATAAAACAAACAGTAATAAAAAATGGACCAAATGTGAAGAAATAATAAATTGAAGAGCTGCTTTTAAATTTTGCAGGGTCATCTTGAAAATTGAGGAGGAGAGAGGAAAAAAGGGGTCGTGTGTGCCAAATTAAAGGTTTGTTTGGAACATACACCATACTAGGATGTAGAGGAAGCCGAGATAAATCAAATGATACCATATAAGTCATCATATGACCACCACATGATGTCTAATATGTCGCCTAAAAAATGCAAAAATAATTGCATGCATTAACTAATTTTTTTTAATAATATCAATATTAAGTAAATTATTGAAAAACACCTCGATCAATTTAATTATTATAAAAAAACCAATATAAAAAGAAGCCAAGTCCCTAGACCTGATCTATATAAAAACTTAGCTTTAAGATGAATTGTTTATAAAAAATAAAAAAAAAATGATAAAGCCTCTAAAATCAGGTTTAGAAAATTTTATTTTTAAAAATAATTATGTAATTTTACGGTGTTGAAAAATTGGTAAAGATCTTCATGCTTCGGTCCAATTCATAAATGATATTTTTGACCATTAGAAAAAACCTATTCCACCCCATGTAAGGCTTGATAATTCTGGGGTGAAGGCAAAATCACAACTTTATTATTATAATCTACTGCACATAGCTTCATAGACAACTTGCAGACAGAGCACTTATAGTTTTTTTTTATTTATAATTTGATAGAAAAATGTTATCCATGCTTGAGCATGTTTGTCGTTGTTATTGGCAGCCTGTTTCTCTGTCAGCATGATTGTCGTGGTGATTTTAATTGTTTTTTAAATAATTTTATATTTTAAAATTTATTTTTAACAATAAAAAAAATAAAAATTGAAAGTATAAAAAGAAATTAATTTTTTTGAAAAAGACAAATCAAACGGGGCCTGCATCAATTGACAAGTCAGTGATAATGTGCAGGTCAATGCCAAGCTGTTGAAAGGAGCACTTGGAATATCTTTCTCTTTCTTGATATTGGAAGCCGTCTAGTCTCTAGACTTTATTGCGCTCTATGGGCCCTTCTGCACATCTATAATGGCATTTGCTACTTTCTGTAGCTTTCTCAGTAGATCATTTCAAGTGCTTGAATCTCCCTTCTTCCATTTTCTTTCCATTGGTTATTTTACATCCTGGTCAAAAATAGTTTGGCACTGCATCCAAAACCATGTGAATATCAATGGATTACTTTAGTGTGCTTCTTTTTTGCTCCTCTTTGTTGCTGATTATAATACCATCCACAGCAGTTGACTCCATAAATACAACTCAATTATTTAGAGATGGGGATTCCATTGTATCAGCTAGTGGAAGCTTTAAACTGGGATTTTTCAGCTTCGGCAGCCCCATCAACCGTTACTTGTGCATATCGTACAACCAAATATCTACCACGACTATAGTTTGGGTTGCTAACAGAGAAACCCCGCTTAATGATTCTTCAGGTGTTTTAAGGATTAATAGCCAAGGAATTCTTATCCTTGTTGATCAAAGTCGGAGTACAATATGGTCTTCCAACTCATCAAGGTCTGCGAGAAATCCGATTGCGCAGCTTTTGGATTCAGGAAACCTTGTTGTGAAAGAGGAGGGTGATGGTAACCTGGAAAATTCCTTGTGGCAGAGTTTTGACTATCCGGGCGATACGTTCCTGCCAGAGATGAAGCTTGGAAGGAATAAAGTAACAAGTCTGGATCGGTACATATCATCATCGAAGTCAGCTGATGACCCTTCTAGAGGTAATTATACTTTCAGACTTGATCCTGCTGCATATTCTGAGTTAATTATGAGAGAGGGCTCAAGCGAGAGGTTTCGGTCCGGACCATGGAATGGAATGCGGTTCAGTGGTACTCCTCAACTGAAACCAAATCCAATATACACATACAGATTCGTTTATGATGGTGATGAGGAATACTACACCTATAAGCTTGTTAACAGCTCATTTCTTTCAAGGATGGTGATAAACCAGAATGGTGCTATCCAGCGCTTCACCTGGATTGATCGAACGCAATCTTGGGAACTTTATCTTTCTGTGCAAACTGATAATTGCGATCGTTATGCACTTTGTGGCGCATATGCCACCTGTAGTATCAACAACTCCCCTGTATGTGGTTGTTTGGAAGGATTTTCTCCAAATGTTTCTAAAGACTGGGACACAATGGATTGGTCAAGTGGTTGTGTTAGAAAGACTCCATTGAATTGCTCTGAAGATGGGTTTCAAAAGTTCTCTGGCGTAAAGTTGCCTGAAACAAGAAAATCCTGGTTTAACAGGACCATGAATCTTGACGAGTGCAGAAGCACATGCCTGAAGAACTGCTCCTGTACAGCTTATGCAAATTTGGACATCAGCATTAATGGAGGGAGTGGATGCTTGCTCTGGTTAGGTGACCTGGTTGATATGAGACAGATCAATGAAAATGGGCAAGATATTTATATAAGGATGGCTGCATCAGAACTAGGTATGAAATCCTCTCTCCTCAGATGCAACTCTCAAATGCTGAGATTCTAATAACTTGCCAAATGTAGTACATACTGCATGAATTAACTGTCTGAATGTTATGTCATTGTGGTGAATTTTCTCATCTAGATTGGCGTCTTGTTCATGCTGAATCGATAGATACATGAACATATTTGTTTTACAGCTAATGAATATCATATATGAGAGAGTTCGATTGGTCTGGCTCCCTAATGACTTTTGTTCACCCATACTAATCAACCACTCGAGTAAAGCAATAATGTGAATTTCCTATCTGATTTCTAACTTCAAGTTTCTCTTCTCTTAACTGCCTTATGTCTAGAAAAAGCTGGTTCCGCAGAGGCCAAATCCAAAGAGAAAAAACGAACGTGGAGCATAATAATTTCTGTGTTATCTATAGCAGTGGTCTTCAGTCTAGCCTTGATCCTGCTTGTCCGGAGAAAGAAGATGCTGAAAAACAGTAAGTTCTCCAATCCATTAAATCATAAATTCCCTGCGTCTAGTCATTTCAAGCTTGTTAAACATTTATACATGGTTGTTACTCATATGAGATACCACAGAAATTTTTAAAGGAATTCAATATATTTGAAATTCAACAGAACATAGATGATTATTTGTTTCTTTTCAAGTCATTGTTATGATACTTCGCAGGAAAAAAGAAAGATATTCTGGAACCAAGTCAAAATAACCAGGGCGAGGAGGAAGATCTAAAATTGCCCTTGTTTGATTTAAGTACGATGTCTCGTGCCACCAACGACTTTTCTGTGGCCAATATACTCGGAGAAGGTGGTTTTGGAACTGTCTATCAGGTAATGCTTTGATAAACAGCCACACAATTTGTCGACATTTTCGAAATCTAGTGGTACAAGCTACTGGCAGCGCTGATGTAGCTCTGTGCAAGGTATCAGTTTTAGTAAAATGACAATAAGGCATGCTTATAATATATGTGGAGTGACCATTTACAGGGAAAGCTAAACGATGGACAAGAAATAGCTGTGAAGAGGCTTTCAAAGACTTCAAAACAAGGACTCGATGAATTCAAAAACGAAGTCTTGCATATTGTGAAACTTCAGCATCGAAATCTAGTGAAGCTTCTAGGTTGCTGCATTGAAGGTGATGAAACGATGCTGATCTATGAGATGATGCCCAACAAAAGCTTGGACTTCTTTATCTTCGGTACGTGTCTCAAAACCCTTACAAATTTAGCTACTGTATTTCTCGCTTAATTTTGTTGTCACGCAAACTCCAAATCCTACTTTCTTTAAGTGATGCTTTGACTGGAGCCACGGCTAAAGCCAAGTCCTGGTAGCCAAATCAAAATTAGTAGCATATGTATTGAGAGAGAGGAGAAATCATAAGTACCTTTAACCTGCCCCTGTTAAGCTTCCTCTATAATCCATTTGAAAATGATGCGCTGTGTATTGAGGAAGGGATTTCTCTGCTTCTCTTGTCACACATACTGCCATTACAATTCGTCATACCAGAACATACATCAAAATATTGGTTATGCATTGCCTTTTCTCCTTCCCATGCATTTAAATAACCTGAAAATAATTAAATAACGAACAAAATTTTGGCAGATAAAACAAGGGACAAGGTACTAGACTGGCCTCAACGCTTCCACATTATCAATGGGATTGCTCGGGGACTCCTTTATCTTCACCAAGATTCGAGACTAAGAATAATTCATAGAGATCTGAAAGCCAGCAACATTTTATTGGATCATGAAATGAACCCAAAAATTTCTGATTTTGGCCTGGCTAGAAGTGTCGGAGGAAACGAAACTCAAGCCAATACAAATAAGGTGGTGGGAACATAGTAAGTGCTCTTCCATTTGCGGGTTGTTTCCAGTTCTTGAAATGTGATTTAGCATTTTCTAACATTGAATGTCTTCCTGCAGTGGCTACATAGCACCAGAGTATGCAATTGATGGACTCTACTCTGTGAAATCAGATGTCTTCAGCTTTGGTGTAATGGTGCTAGAGATAGCGAGTGGCAAGAAAAATAAAGGATTTTGTCATCCAGACCACAAGCAGAACCTTCTCGGACATGTAAGTTTCGCAGCAGAACCATTTTATTATCTCTGCATTCCATGCTGCATGCTAATAAAATGTTTAATGCCAGGCATGGAGACTATTTATAGAAGGCAGGTCCTCAGAGCTTATTGCAGAATCAATTGTAGAATCATGCAATTTCTATGAAGTACTGCGTTCGATACATATAGGTCTATTATGTGTGCAACGCAGTCCGAGAGATAGGCCAAGCATGTCAACAGTGGTTATGATGTTGGGCAGTGAAAGTGAATTGCCTCAGCCGAAAGAACCTGGTTTTTTTACCACAAGGGATGTTGGTAAAGCAACTTCTTCATCCACTCAGAGCAAGGTTTCAGCAAATGAAATCACCATGACACAACTAGAAGCAAGATAGTTCACTCTTTTGTAATGGTAGTTTTTCTGCTTTTCATACCTGGGACTTAATCTGTTATAGAAACTACTCCATAGTTTTCTGTCTTTTGTTCTCTCAGTCAGAAATTATTAAGTTATATTATCATTTGTATAGGCATTTGTTTCCCCCCCTTTTTGGTAATTGTCCAGGCTTCTGTTTGATTTAAAGATGAAGATCTACCACAAAAGAAATAAGAAAAACAGAACTTCATGTTTACATCAACAGGAATGTCTCCCCATTGTTTGTGTTCTCAAGTTTCAAATGCTAGCTTCCATTGCTCTCAGTTACATACATCTCAAGCTCTGAATCCTCCCCTGTATTATTCTTACAATTGTATGCTTCCAAAGTCCTCCCTCTTTCTTTTAAGCTATAATTTGTATCTTGGTAACTGGAAAAATATTCCTCATTTGCTGTCAATTTCCAAGTGAAACCGTCAACAATGCCAACCTCCTGCATGTATCATTGTAGGGATAAGCTACTATCAAACCAACACCACTCATTTGTCTTCCTGACTTCTCTTGACTTCACATTTCTGGTCTACAAGACTTGTGCAAAAAAAGGTCCAAAATGGCAACTAGCCGAGCCACAACAAAATACCATTTGCGGTGGAATCCTGGGGCATTCAAAACACAGTTAACAGTGCATTAACTGTACTGACCAGAACAGAGCAGGACTCCTAGTAAGAAAGGGGTAAAATAATAGGATAAAAGTACACTAAATAGCATCAACCCAGCACAATCTAATAGACTAGAACTTATTCTCACATGGCCCGGCCCTAAACCTTAAGCTCTAGGTTATCGCTAGCGTACTACCTAGGTATTTGTATACTCAAGATCTTTCTCGAGATATCATAGTTAAACTTTTAGACTTTAATGCAGTGGGGTAGCCTTCTATATCAGTTTATTGTCCACGGCAAACGTGTTAGACTTAAATGCAGTGGGGTAGCCTTCTAGAATGACAATCACTGCATCATTCAGCTTTCTATTGAGCTTTGACTATCAATTTTGCCTGTCATTATCATCCAGAAATAAACCCATCCTGTCTTCCACTAGTAAATGGAATCTCCGGTAAAATTTTGATTGTTTTTTATTTTTAAATATATTAAAATAATTTTTTATTTTTAAAATTGTTTTTGAAATCATAGCATTAAAATAATCTAAACACTAAAAAATATTAATTTTAAGTAAAAAAATAAAAAAATTTCAACTTATTTTAAAAGCATTTTTGAAATGAAAAAAAATAGGATCCAATATTGAGCTTTTCCATTGATTATTTTTAATAAGGTTCTCGAAGATTCTGTTTGGGTTGGTGTTTTATTTTATTTTTTTTTATTAAAATGTTAATTTAATAAACATGATTTTAATTAAAATTTAAAAATAAATAAATTTTAAATTATGTAATATAAAAACAATAATTATCATTTAAATATAATTTTAAAATTTAAAACATTCCTACGTAGTCAGAAGTTAAGATTATAAAGAACTTTAACTTAAAGTAATTTAACATAAATAAAATATTAAATATTAAAAAAATAAAAAATTTTAATAAAAAAAAGATAAATCAAACATTATTTTTATTATTAACATATAAATAATAATCTTGACCTTGTGATATTATGTAGGGAAAATCTGCAATTAGACATTACAATTCCAATAGATTATCAGTTTCACAAAGTCATCAACTAGACTTTTCAATTTCAATAAATAATCATTTTCACTTAATCCATCCTCACCATAAAAAATAGATTTTTTTATCCTCTAAAATCAAAGGAGACAAGAATATTTTAATAATCTCATAACTTAAATTTCTCCTTGAAGAAAGCTAGGTTATTCATAAAATTACTTATTCAATAAGTCAATTTTACAAAGGTTAATAAGATTTAAAGTATTACTTGTTTTGTTTAAATTCCTACAGAGTATAAACAAGAAAGAAAACAACACGAATATATATAAACCATATATATAAGTGATAATTCAAATTTTTTAAAAATAATACCAATATTAATAAAAATAGTAATAATCATTTTCAATATTATTAATAATATAATAATATTAATGTTTTATCTGTTGATTCCTCAAATTATAATGAACAAAAACCAAGTAAAATTATATTTTAGTTTTGTCAAATTTTTATCTGAAATAGAATGGACAAAGTAATCTTGGAATATCTTGGCCATAATTTAGATAAAAAAAATCTAAAATAACTTGAGATTCCAAACGAGATAAAATTTATTCCATTTTTTTTTTTTTTAAACTATACAAGGTATGCGGACACAACCTTGTTTTTAACAAAGAGAGCTACAGGAAAAAGAACGAGAATATCAAAGAAATACATTTCTCTGATTCTCTTTAGCTCTTCTTTATAGCTGATAAAAGAAACGGTCAAAGTCATTGACACCATAAACACAACTCAGTCCATCACAGATGGTGATACCATTATTTCAGCTAATGCAACCTTTACGTTAGGATTTTTCAGCCCGGAATGTCCAGAAAATGATATTTGGGGATATGGTGATGCAAGATGCAGGATAAGCTTGAAAGTTAGAAGAGAAGCAAAAACAGACTAAGGCAGCAGAATGTTTTGTAGTTTTTTCACGTGGGAGGAATTAAAGCGCACGTGATTCATTAGTTGGTTGGCCAGTTAGTTAGTTGTTATAGTTAGTAGTTAAATAACGACCAGCTAGTTAATAATGAAAGGCCAAGGACTTGTATAAATCCAACTTGTATAGTTACCTTGGAATTCAAGTAAAAGTTGAAGAACATTGTTGTATTTTGACAGAACAGAAACTCCAAAAGACAAAGAAAACCAGCAAATATAAAGGGTTGTAATGGGACTGCAAATCAGTACTGTTTTATTGACAGAAGCACTCTTTTATACAAGAATTTTGGTAACTGGTGGCCTAAAAAACAGAAGAAAAATAATGACTTGATTAACAAAAAAGAGCTGTTCAACAGTAACTTTATTTACAACTGACTTCCTAACTTGTTGGAGCTGATTTTGATTTGATCGTTTCAGCCCCAAAGACCGCTTCTTTAGCAGCAAATGAGGAAACCATCAACAAACATTTTGCAGTAAATTGCAAAACTCCATCTCTACAATTTCTTCTCTCTCTCTCTCTCTCTCAATTTTCTATAAGCTTTGTGTTGTTAAGGATTAACCTTAACAATTGGTATCAGAGCCACTTTTCAAGGGTGAAGAAAGGTTGCTAATCAACAGTTGATCAGGTGCAAAGCAAAAATATCAAGGCTCTAGAGGAAAAAGTGGCTGAGAAGTCAAAGATTGATCTAGTGGTTGTGCTAGAAAAACTCCACTAAATTGTCCTGGAGATGGGTTTCGAAAGCTCTCTGGTGTGAGGCAGCCTCAGACAAGCACATTATGGTTTAACGAGAGCATGAATATTCTTGAGGAATGCCAGAACATGTGTGCTTGAAGAAATGCAGCTGTACAGCATATTCAAATCTGGACATCAGGGAAGGAGGGAGTGGTTGCTTTCTCTGGTTCGGGGACCTAGTTGATATCAGAGTATCTGTTGAAAAAGAGCTGGAGATTTATTCAAGGATGGCTGCTTCTGAACAACCTAACCTATGGATAAACCATTTTCTAATACTAGGACTCTAATTACTTACAGTAAAGTCATATATTAAGTATATTAACTGTCCATATGATTCATTCAGAGACCAACTCAAGTAAAAGCTGAGATGGGAAATAAAATGCAACAGAAGAAAATTTTCTTCTTTACTCTAAACATCATATCCTGTTTACGTAAAACATCTTATGACAAGATGCACTGAAGAGTGTCTGTCTATGCATTAGTATGTCGTGTGTTGTCTGCGGGAATTCTGCTCCTTGTCCTAGCCTGGATCTTATATATTCGAAAGTAGCAGCAGCTGAAAGACATTACGTTACTAACTCTCTGAAATTCTGACCATTCCCACAATTTGTTAAAAGCTCGTTATTTTTCATGTGTCAAAGCAATTTTAGTTTAAAAGAAAGAAGAGATCCCTTGCTTCCTCTTTAGTCACAGCAATTACGTGCGCAGGAATATAACAGGGTTCGGACCTGTTTATAAGGTACTGATCTATACACAATCATGCAATTTCTTGACGGCTACGTAATTTAATGATACAAACTCCTGGATCCTCTGTAGTTCTGTGGTATTAGTTCCTTTGAACCTATTACAGAACCAAATATAAAACAACGAAAATTGACCAAGTGTTTTAAACTTTCAAAGTTTCAACAGATTTTGTGGTAATGCGGTATGCAGTGCCAAACTATGATTCACAACTTTCCTGAGAAAATGCATGGTTTGCTTCTGATACCGAGCGACTCTATACAGGAAACATTGAATGATGGATGAGAATAGTAGTGAAGAGGCTCTCTAGGAATTCGAAACTAGGAGTTGATGAGTTTAAAAATGAAGTCAAGCATTTTGTGAAACTTCAGCACCGGAATCTAATAAAGCTTCAAGGATCCTGCATCGAAGTAGATGGAAAGATGTTGATCTATGAGTTATAATCACATCTCAGCTAACTTTTGAATTAACAAACCCATCGCTTCTAATTCAAGAGATCGTTTTTTTTTTTTTTTTTATGTTTTAAAAATGTTTATGAAAAATAATAATTTTTATTTTACTTCAAAATATATATTTTTATGTTTTTATAACATTATGATGTGTTAATATTAAGAATAAAAAATATATTTTAATATATTTCAATAAAAAATTACTTTAAAAATAAGAATCATAATAAAAAATTAGACTCTTACTGAATTAAAGTAGGCCCCAAAGGAAACTTGTTCACATGCCATAAATTATACATTAGTAGCATTACCATTACAAAATATAATAAATTACTATGAAGAGTATAACTTAATTACTCATATTCTAGGATTGCTTTTTAGATATTACCAGTTTGAGTGTCACAAATCTCAGAATCACTGAAAATTTACATGATCATTAATTTTAGAGCTTTTAGAGAATTAGTCGAGGTGTGTGTAAACTGACCCGAACACCCATAATTACTTAAAATAAAAAATGAAGAAGGAAATTCCTAGATAGAAAGAGAGAAAAACAGAGTTGGTGATCTGTCCTCCGCATCTGGTGATGATCATGGATCAGTGGTGCAGCAACAATATTTTTTAGCAGAAGGATCTGGTTTACACGTCCCAAAATGAATTTCAAAAGCTGTGGAGCATATAGCAGGGCATTGATCATCATAGTAGCAGCTAATATTCGAATTATTTTCACATCTGACTTCCTCTTAATTGCTGAAACCTACAAATATATATATATATTGAAGCTCTTGAAACAATTCGGACCCTTCGTAATTTTTCTTTGAAACAAGGAAAAAATAATTATATTTTGGATTATTATTCGTTCAATGAACGAAGAGACTATATTGAAACAAAATTGATTGCTAGAAATCCTTTGGCACACATACAATTAAAGAAAATAGAACAAGGAGAAGTTAATAAATCCTTACCAAAAGATAGAAGGAGACTGAATAGGACAATTATAGAAGTCAGTGCTTGCTTGGATGCCATTGATGTAGAAGGAAACAACAGACTTACCATACAAATATTTTAATTTAAAGTTTTATTATAGAATGTTTCTACTAAAATATAAGCTAAGCAATGGTATTTGTTTTATAAAGGAAAAAAACTAAAAACTAAAAGGGAAGGGAAAATCATTGTACCACTTATATTATTATTTATTGTTACAATATAATTATTGTTTTACTATTCTAAAAAAATCACACACATAGAGAAGAATTTGGATTGACAATCTTAGTGCCATTATACAAAAATTAACATGAGTGAGAGTTTTGGACTAAGCTGTATGATGAGGATGTTTGAGGATAATTTTGGACAGATCTGGCAAATTGACAATCCAATTTTGACTGATAAGGGCCTTGCTAATAAGAGGAAATTTAATTTGGCAAGAAAACTTTAAAAATTTGATGTTTAAGAACTCAATTGGAATTTTTCAGGGTTTAATTGAATTTATTGAGAGTTTAATTGTAAGAAAAATTAGTTTTTGAGTTCAATTTGGGTTTTAATTAGAAGAAATTGAAGTCTCAAGTCTGGGGGTTAAATTGTAATTTTGAAAAGTTAATTTGGTCAAAAGAGGGTTTTAATTGTATAAATATTGAAGTTTGATAGGCAATTAAGGACTTGATTAAAGAAATTCAAAACTAAGGTGTCACGACCCAAATCCCGGGACCGTGCCATAGGAACACCTCACCTATGCTAAACCTCAAAACATACATATCATAAAACAAATATACATATAAAATTCAAGTAGCATTTCGTAATCTTTCAAATATTTCTTAAAAAAAACAATTTATAATTCAAAATACTTATTACATTAAATAAAAACCAATATTTGAAATAAAAATCTAAACTTGAATGAAAATAGTGTAATAGTAGAACATCTAAGATATCGAATCATAAAGAATAAGAAAAGCCTCGTGAAAGCAAGCAAGACATACCAACAAACAAAGTAGCAAGAACTCTCAATCAAAGATCAACTTGCTAACGAAAGCTAAGAGAATGATTAATCTATATTTTAGCTATTTAGTGATAAGTATACCAATATTAAGACATCATAGATACTCACATAATTATCAAAGCAAACAAATATCATATCAAATAAAATTTTAACACAAAATTGTTGAATATGTTTTATGTTTTAATTTGGAAGTTTTAGGAATTGAGATATTATGCATGATTGTGATGCTTTAGTGTTGTTTGTTGTTCATGTTATTTCAATAATATGTAACAATGATAATATGGTTTGTTTGAACCAAAAAGGCTTGATTCTGGGGCTTGGAATGCATTTTTTGGGATAGGAAATAACTGAGTTTTCTAGGTTTTTATTCTTCGCGTTTTTAGAAAAAACATTGTCTTAACTTCATGATTTGGATCAGTTTTGGTCTAATTATTTGCACCAACAACTTCGTGAGACTTGATTAATCAATAATCAAGGGTTAAATTACATCAATAACTGTTTTTTCTGAGTTTTAATCATAGGATTTTGTTTTTGCACTGAAACAAATTTTAACCAAATCATGATTATTGGTTGATAATCATTGATGTTTGATGCTTGATTATGGTTCAATAATTGATTTCCAACATGCTTATGTCTTTGTTTTGTTCATATCTAGTCTGGATTTTGATTCATATTTATTAGGCATGTTATGTTCTTGAATTTTTCTAAGGTTTAATCCGTTTTTTACTAAACTTTTTATGTTTTTGCAAGTTTGATATGTTTTAGGTTCTGATTTTGGCTTCGGTTTGTTTTTTAGGTCAAACTAGTGGTTTTTTGTTCGGTTTATGGTTGAACCAATGATTTCAAGTCAACCCGATTGGGTCAAATTCAAGTCAGATGGGTAAGACCTTGTTTGGTCCTAAATCTTTTTTATAAAGGAATTTCTTACTTAAGAGTTTGTTTGGCAAACATGCTTTTAAGTCTATTTTGATAGTTTTATCTTAAAGAAATCAAGTTTTTATCAAACAAAGCCTTAAAAAATAATCAGAAATATTAAAAAAAATTCATAATAAATATTTTTTTTTTTCATATGGTCAAGAATCGTAAAAATTATTTAAGCATTTTTTTAAAAATTATTTTTTACTAGAAAATATATTCTTCACTATTGATACATGGATAAAACAATCTATAAAGGGATTAATATCTACAATATTATTAAGAATAATAATTTATTCACTTTTAATATAAGGATAAAGAAACTTGTATGAGTCAATATCCAAAATATTATTGAGAGTAATACAACTCATTCTTTTCTAATATAAAAATAAAAACTGCATGTAGTTTTATCTGAAATATTATTTAGAATGACATAGTAGCCAAAGATTTAAAGTTTATCTTGAAAGAAACCTTAATGATAATTGAAGATATTTCAACCTATGTCCATCCGAAATACCAAAAAGAAAAGAGAAGAAAATGAAAATCACTTTGGATTTCTATATTTGGTTCATTTGTAGTGCATAAGTTGCAGATGACCTATTTTTCTTTATACATTTTTCAGACCAAGTTCTTGACCTAGAAAACCAGGGTTCGTTCATTATAGCGATCTTATCATAAATGCACTAATAGAAACATCATTAGATTATAGCAACCACAAACAAAGAAAAATGATGCAATTTACCTTAGGTAAATCATACTAAGGGCTAATACCTTTTCTTTATGCAACTAGTTTCTTGCCTAGAATCTATTAAGATTAGTTAGGGTTTTTAGTAATCATAATACTAGGTGGTGACTTCTTATCCAACCATAGACCTCTCAACCCGCTCGAGAAGTGTCATTACGATGTCGTACTCTTGTAAAAGGTACGACAGAATGATGACTCCACCAGAAACCCTTGGACTAGCCTTTGTTTTATTTGTTTATACTATATGAAGATTAATATTTGTTAATTTTTTTTTATCTATGAATGATTTACTTTGTTTAAGAGCTTTAACATGCATTCTCTTTACATCTTGTCATATATAGTATATTGGATATCGATGAAATGCATTCATCCATCACTATTATTATTTGTGAGGGCACACATTGCAAAATGTTAGGTTAAGTAGGGGACGAATAGCTTACCTTATAACTTGAGTCAAGGTTTAAGTTTGTGCAAATCTCAACTCTTTACTGAGTGCTTATATTGGTAATGACTTATATATTGTCGTCCCATTACCAACTAAAACCATATATTGCCTTCATAAGGGTGATTACAAAGACAATAAGAAACCCTTTTTAAAGACCAGGTAGTAAACCTACCCTTTGTCTTACATAAAAGAACTAGAACCCACCTTTAAAGTGTATACTCCATAATACTTGTTATGCATCAAGCTTGAGCCTAATTATAAAACATCTTGAATTACAAAACTTGTGAATGATAAAATGGCCACCACTTCTAAATTTACTACTATAGAATATGGGCAAAATTCTGAATTGTTATAACTGTCAAAAAAAGATTACTATAGATGTGATGTAAAGAAACTGTCATCAATCAATAACTTGAATTATACTATGAATGAGGTGAAGAAATTGATAGCTTATATTCAGAATATTGACAAGGTTGTATTTTTAGGAAGCATGGGCAACTGATAGAAATTATAAAGGTAAAAGTACTGAACCCAACAGTTAGAGCTCTTGTTCACTTTTGAGATCCTGATTACATGTGTTTCTTTTTTAAGGAAATAAATATATATCGTAATATAGAAGAGTATAGAATGTTGATGGAGTTTTCCAACCATCTATATATTTCCCTTTAAAACTGCTCAAAGTTCCTGATCTGACTAAGTTCTTAGAAAAGAATGCTAGTGGTATGAAGTGGAAACTGTTAAAAGCTGAGTTGGAGAGGAAAAGTCAAAACATTGATCTATGATAGAAAGAGATAAATTGATTGCTTCAAACATATTTGATCCTGTGTTGTTTCCAAGCTTAATATGTATAATAAGTTTAGAAGTTGATGTTGCATTTGTAGAGTATGAAAACACCTAGATTAACCATGTTGCTATTATATTGGCTGAAAGCATCCTAACCCTTAACTATTGTAGAAGAAATGGAAAGGAGGCAGTGAGATGTTGCACATACTTATTATACATATGGATGGTGAGTCATATTGAAACAAGAAAACCAATCTTCAATATTTTTTTGTGGTTTAACCAAAGCCTTTTAAAGTTGGTGGAAGAAGAAGAATAGGGAAGCTTGGATAATCAAATGATATGATTCAACTATGAATTTCTCATGAAGGGCCTTTGATTTTGTGCTTTAGTTTGATGGGGAGGCTATTCGATCATGATTTTATTTTTCCTTGGAATTTAGCTTGTGTTCCATTCGGTCATGATGGGTTTTTTGGCGTGGGATAGTTTTAGCCAGCTTTGGTTTGTGCATGATATTGAGTTCAATCCAATCTTTTTGATGTTTCATTTGGCCAAATCAGGTCAACCTATGTATGGGTCTGATTTGGGCAACAAAGTAGGCTTGTTGGGAGCTTGTATCGGGTCTGGTTTGGGTTATATTAATGAGTATGAGTTTGGGCCATATGAGGTCCAAAATTGACTTGGGCTAATTAAGATGCTAAGATCTTTTTCTTATAAGGATTAACAAAATATTCTTCTAATTAAAAGGGAAATTCATTCATTATTATCTCAATTATTTAGGAGAATATTTAGCAATAAAGGAGGAAGTTTCCTAGTCATGTAAGGAAACCAAAAAAGGTTGTTAGATTTGAATCCTAGACTTGTAAAGATTATTTAATGCTAAAGATTTGATTCTTCTAGTCAATTAAGGAAAGTGAAGAACGACTACAGGGGGATTTAATTTCTAAGAATGTTTTCCATGTTTTGAAGTGAAATCCTAGTCCTATAAGGAAATAAGACTTCAACAATTAAATTTTGATTCAGATCAAATTTCCTAGCATCTAAAGGACTTTAAAAGTTGGCTAAGCAATCCTAGAGTATCTAGGATGATAGATCTTTGCCAAAAGGTATTTAAGCTAGGGAATTAAGATATTTTATCTTATTTTTCTTTCTAGTAAATGCGACATCAACAAGCTACTGTCTAGACTTGTTGTTTTCATTATTATTTCTATGTTTGAGCTTAGTTAATACTTTGATTTTCAACTAAGATCCAAGACTTGTTTGGATCAGGATTTGGGCTTACTAGTAAAAGTTTTGAGTCAGTTTTTGTAAATGAGTCAATCTATCCCTCAAGGATAGATCTATTAGGATTAATTTTTCAGAACTATTTAAACATATGTAAAGCCTAAATTTAAAAAAAAAACCTTTGATGAATAATACTTTTAAACTTTTCAGTTTTAACGTGTAAGAGAGATTCTTGTATTATTTGGTTCTTAAACAAATTGAATTTGATTTATCAAATATTTACTAGCTTTGTGGTGTCATTCGACTTCATTTTAATAGTGTTGGTGCCTTATGATAAGTTTTCATTGTGTCACACTCCTATCAGATCTCTTTTGGCTTTCAGGGATTGAATCTCAATTTTAATTATGAGTTGCATGACCACGTGATCACAAGGTTCATATCATCACGGTTGGATAAAGAAGCTGCAAGAGTTGCCTAATAGCAATTTTAACTGAAAAGCCCTATGAGTCATAACAATAGATGTCCTAATGAGTTGTGGGTAAAGATGCTAGGTACTTATAGTCGGGATTACAAGTTATGTAAGTTATGCTCCAACCTTGTGGTAAGACAATTAGAGGGAATACAATACGTCTTGATAACTGTTAGACTTGCCTAATTTTTAAAGTTATTCAAATATATGTCTGCACATGAGGTCTTGGAAATTATCAAACAAGATTGGAAGCACTTGGTTCTAATAAAATAAAAAAAGAATTTAAAGTTTAGAGACCCTAGCATAAGTGAGGAGTATACGAGATGTATATATTTGACCATGACCATTGTTCATAGGATGCCACACTCTGAAGTTGGACTTTCACAAGTTGTAGAAGAGCTAATTAAAAGAAAAAAAAGGTCAACAATTAAGAGGAGTTGAAAGAGCAAATAGAAAAGCTTCAAACAGAGTTGAGCAAGAGCAAGAGAGACAAGACAACTTTAGAAACAATGGTGCTGGAAGGAGACAAAAAGAGAGCATTTTTAGATGAGCAAGTTCAATCTAGAGATGCAAAATAACATAACTAGAGCTACAATTGAGTAAAGAGAAGGTTGTAATGGAAGAATCTGAGAAAGAGAAAGGAGAATTGGATCTGATTTGGATGTAAAACAACTTCGAACTTCAAGCATTAGAGTCTGACTTTAATGACTATCAAGGAAGCGTTGGATATTATCAAGATAAATTTACATAGGTTTAAGCAGAGCTGATATACAAAATTGAGAAATATGAGGAGCTAAACAAGAAATATATGATGATGAAAAGTCAACTAGCTAAAACATAAGAGATAACAAGGGTTGAAGGAAAAGGCAAGGGAGTTAGAGCTATTGAAACATATCTAGTGATTAAGAAGAATGAAGTAAAAGTGATGAGGGTAAAGCTCGATAAAGAATGAAAAAAGAGAAAGCACTTAAATGAGAAATTAATAGTATTAGAAAAACATAAAGACCATATCAACGTTAACAACAATGCCTTAAACCAAAGCAACATGTTGCTCATAGAAAAGATGACCAAAATGGATGAAGTTGCCAAACATACCTAAATTGTTAGGGTCAATGTCTGAAAGGTGGGAGGAGACATCCTTTGCTACTAGCAAAGCTTAGCTGTGAATGATGCTTTTCTAGGAAAAATTAAGAATCATAGTTTTGCTTTCTTACCTTTGGCTAGAGATGTTGTTGAAGAGAAAGACATATGAACTTTTCCTTTTCCTTCCTTGTATTTTCTTTTCCAAAAACAATGTAATGAACTTGTCAATATTATTAATGAAAAAAAGGCTTTGACCATCTTTTATGTAAAATCTGTCTCTTGATAAGTATGATTTAAAGCAACGACTTGAGCAGAATTACTCTTAACAAAATATATGACAAAAGAATCCACGCTCATTACACAAGCAAAGTGGTGGCCATTAGTCGTTATTGGAAAGGCTAAATCCATATTCAATAGACATTGGCATATATATATGCATCATAATCATGCATTTGCTTATAATTTTCATGTACATTGGAGGTTATGAAACATAAACCCCTCACCTAAGGTCTACTACTCTACAATGAACATGTTTACCTTGGAGGAAGATAAGGTCAGAAGGGATGCCAAACGAACATAGCCTGGAAAAAAGGATGAAATGCTGCCATAGCTAACCATCCATACTTTGGAAGAAGTCTCCTCCAATACCTTCACATGAAAGTTGGCTAAGGGCGAGAAGTTTCAAAACTAGATGACATAAGAAGCTCTAATGATGTTTAAAATGTAAACCAACATTACTTGTCTCAAAATGCTGTTATCTCTGATTTTGCTTGCTTGTTTCTCTTGTTCATGGTTGACAATCGAGGATCAAGATATCAACTAAGTTTTATCTTTGTTATTGAACCAACCTTTTCTAAATAATGAGATCATGCATTTTCTAAAATTATATCTTTATTTCTTATTGTGCATTTATGCCGAACACCTTTTGCTTTCAAGAATCATGAAAGCGGATCTTTCATAATACTACATACACCTTGCACCAAGAATGAATGGTCAAACTTTAACAAATATGTAGTAGTTGTGGAAGAAGAAGAAGAATGGGATGAAAACAATATTAGAGAATTCATAAAATTAATAGAGCAATATGAAAAGACCTGAAAACTTGCTAGAGAAGAACTTGAGACCATAAACGTGGGTGATGAGTAGGTTAAAAGAGAAATGAAAATGGGAACCTTTATCACCCCTAAAAAAAAAATGATTGCTCTACTATAAGAATATACAAATGTTTTTGTTTGGTCTTATGAGGATATTCATGGTTTGGATAAAGTTATCGTAGTACACATGGTACCACTTGTAGAAAGATGTAGACCGGTCAAACAAAAGTTAAAAAAAAACTACCCAGATGTCCTGATCAAAGTCAAGGCAGAAATTAAGAAGCAATGGAACACTGACTTTTTTATACATAGCTAAATATTCACAATGGTTATCTAACATAGAAAAAAAAAAGATCAGAGTCTGCGTAGGCTTTAAGGATTTAAACATGGCTAACCCTAAAAATGACTTTCCCTTGCCATATATAAATGTTTTGGTCGACAACACTACATGCAATTCCATGTATTCCTTTATGGATGGCTTCTCAGGGTACAACTAGATAAAAATGGCTCCAGAACATAAAGAGAAAATGACCTTTGTTACACCCCAGGATCCTTCTGTTACAAGGTTATGCCATGTGGGTTGAATGCAGAAGCCACTTACTAGAGGACCATGGTGACTTTATTTCATGCTATGATGCATCAAAAAAATTAAGGTATATCTGGATGATATGATTGCCAAGTTCAAGAAAAGAGAGAGTCATGTCCAGGTTTTAAAAAAGTTGTTTGAGAGATTAAGGAAGTACAAATTGAGGCTCAACCCTGCAAAATATTTATTTGGAGTAAAATCTGAAAAGTTATTAGGATTCGTGGTAAATAACTAAAGAATAAAGATGAATCCTAATAAAGTAAAGACCATTTTATCTATCCATGCTTCAAAGAAGCAAGAAGATTTCTAGAGAGATTTAACAATATGGAATTACCGTTGTTTGATTTTGATACTATGGCTTTTGCAACCAGGAACTTTTCAGAAGAAAATAATTAGAGGCAAGAAAGTTTATATTTCATCAAGCTAGGCAGGCTTCAAATCATCAAGAATCAATCGCCTTTCTCCCATTGTAATGCAAAAAACAAAAAAAATAGATGAAGGAGCCCAGAAATAACCAAAGAAACATAATGGAAAAGGACATAATAACAAAAAGACACTAACCTTAAATTGACAAGAGAAAATCAGAGAGGAAACAGTCATCAAATGAGTGAAAAGGAGGAAAATACGTCAAACCACTCAACCGCACATGCTACCCCTGGAAATCAAGTGTTGATAAGGTTCATAAAATCTTTTTTTTTTAATCAAATGTAAGAATATGATAGATCAAAATAAAACAGGCCAAGAAGTTGGCAAGTCATATATACAAAATTAGAAGCAAAAGGGAACATGCTCCTATTCATTAAAAATACAGGGAGACAACTACCTAGAGAGAGATCCAAAAGTATGACATCGTTTAGCTAAGGAACCCAGGATCCAGCAAGTGCCAAAGATAACCAACCAAAAAGAATACCAACCAAAAGAAAATCCAACAGCTGACGCAATTTGCAGCTGAAACATAAGAGAACCACCAACGACTACTGAAACACAAAAGGGCCATTAATAGGAGGCCTGCAACCCCAACAATAAAAGCAAAATAAACTTAGCCAACATCCAGTCGGGAGTGGCCCGCGACATGGAAGTGAAATATTATGTAGAATAAGATTTGAAATCTCCTGAAGACTCTATCAACCCCCAAACACTTTCCTTCAAATATCCGCTTGTTCCTTTCTTCCTATATAAGGTAGACACCAATGCCTAAGGAAGCTCTTCGCATTCGAGCTTCAAGGTTGCTTTTCCTAAACCTCAGACCACGTAGAGCACTATACAAAGTCGTCATGCTCCTGCCAATCCGCAGCCAGGACTTAATCTTTCCCCACAAGCAGGATGTCCATTCACATGCAAAAAACAAATGGTCATGCGATTCCTCATCATGCTGGCAGAACACACAAAGGGGATCACTAAGAAGAAAAGGCAACATATCTCGAGTTCGAAGCTTTCGCTAAATTGCCAGCCACAAGATGAAGCAGGCTTTGACAGAGACCACTTTTCCCATACAACTCTTTCCCATGAGACTGACGAGTCAGATGGTCAAAAGAAGTTATAAGTATGAGAAAAAAAATTATCCATTCCAGAATTCTAGCCACTCATCAATGCAATACTCCTAAATTGACTTCCACATTGCCGGATGGTGTAGTCTTTAAGAAAGATAATAGACTTCCACAGGGGAGAGGAAGAATGGTGGGTAGAAGCAGTCCAAATAGTTCCATTGCGCAGGTAGAAATGGTGCACCCAATCTATCCAGACAGAATCAGATTTGAGATGGATATTCCAAAGCTGCTTTGCAAGAAAACTCCTGTTGCGAGTTTTGATATCGAACAATCCAAGGTCTCCTTTTGCCTTAGGCAGGCAAACATATTTTCAAGCAACCAAAGCAGAAGTGTTTTTCCTAACATCCCCAGTCCAGAGGAAGTTCCTGAATATGCTAGTGATTTGTTTGATAACAATCTTTGGCAGTGGGAAGATGTTCAGCCAAAACTACACCTTCCCATATAAAACAGATCTCAAGAGCTCTAGCCTTCTAACAAAAGTGAGGTGCTTGCCAATCCAGCCTTAAACAGACAATTCCAAGGAATGTAGGAGAGGGGAAAACTTACTAGCAAGAAGCCTATGAGGGCTCAGGGGGACTCCAAGATAAGTGAAAGGAAAGCATCCTTCACGAAAGCCTGTAGTATGAAGAATACTTAGCTTATGACTGGGACTAACACCTCCAAATTAAAGACTTGCTCAGATTAATATCCAACCCTGCAGTCTTGCCAAAGTTTGTAAGCTGCTGGAAAATACCATTAACTGAAGAGCAATCCCTACAAGAAAGCAGTAAGACATCATCCGTAAAAGCGAGGTGGCTAATGTCGTGGATACCACATTTTGGATGGAACCGAAAGCCAGGCTGTCTGCAAGCAAGTATGAGCATCCTAGAAAAGTATTCCATGCAACAAATAAACAAATAGGGGGACAAATGGTCTCTTTGCCGCACCCCACTTTTCCCAGGAAAGAACCCATACAAATCACCATTTACAACAATAGAGAAGGAGGTTGTGGAAACACATTGCATGATAAGGTGAACAAATCTCTTAAGGAAGCCAAACTGCCGTAATAGATCCCCTATAAAGTTCCACTGGACTGAGTCAAAAGCCTTTCGAAAATCAATTTTCCTTTGACAACGAGGGGATGACCGTTTCCTGTTATACTGCCGAAGAAGTTCTTGAACTAAGTTAATATTATCACTCATTAATCTGCCACCCAAGAAAGCATGATGCATGGGGCTGATGATGCCGGACAAAACACGAGCAAGGCAACCAGCAAGAATTTTGGCAATAACCTTATAGATCACATTGCAGCATGAGATCGGCTCGAAGTCACTTATAGAGGATACATTTGCCGATTTGGGGACAAAAGCAATGACTAAGTGATTAATTTGTTTGAGAAGTCTGGCAGAGATGAAAAAGTCTTGCACAGCAGCACAAAAATCTCTCCCCACAACACTCCAGGCTTGCTTGAAGAAAAGAGGGGTAGCCATCGGGACCAGGAGCTTTCTCATTCTCAATACTGAACACAGCCTTTCGAATGTCCTCATTGGAAACTGGAGAAAGGAGAAAATCATGAGAACTTGGATCTATGCAAGGCCCACATTGGATAATAGCACTATATAGGGGGATAGTAGCTTTTAAAGTACCAAGCAAACACTGGTAGTATTGCACAAATTCAGCTCCCACTTCTTCCAAAGAGGTGCTAAGATTACCATGGCTACGCTGAATGGTTGGAATAAAATTTCTCCGGTGGTTCTAACTTATGAGGGCATGAAAAAACCTGGAGCCCTTGTCACTCTCTTTAAGAAAATTGTGTTTGACTTTCTAGCTAAAGAACATGTTTTCTGTAAATTTCAACCTCAATAACTTCAATCGAAGGAGTTTGTCTTGCTCTAATAGAAGAGAGTTGTCTCTGTCATGGTGACGTGCAATTTGATGAAGATCTAACTCAGTTTCAAGTCTTGATACATGTTCAGAAATATGGCTGAAGTGGAGCTTATTGAGTTCCCTCAATGGTCTCTTTAGAGATTTGAGCTTCCTGCAGAAAGTATACTTAGGAGTGCCATAGAAAGGTATAAACCAATTTCTAGAGACAATCTCCATAAAGGTTCCTAAAATCTTTGATCAAACAAGATAAGGCTAAAGAAATTACTTAAAACAGATCCATTATGTAGAAGCATAATTGACTCCACTCCGGATTGACTAAAAAGAAGACGTGGGTCAACAGAAGTTCACACTGATTTGGTCAGTGGATTTTGACTCAATGCTAATGACCCTGTACAGTCAAGCAACCAATTAAACAGTTCCTTAAAATTATAAACATCAATTAAACTGTTGGCTTTAGATTAAACCACCACTTCCTACGAGCATTCACTTCACTATCAATTTTGCTTGTCATTGTCATGTAGAAATAACACCTACCACTAACAAATGGAATGGAACTGTTTCGGGCAGACAAACTGTACTTGGTCTTAAATAAATATGCTGTTTTTTGCGAAGTATATTTTCACATCCAAGCTTGATGATAAAAAAAAAAGAAAAAGAAAAAAGAGTAGCAATGAAATACTTTCCCATGCTTCTATTCTGCTCCTCTTTGCTGTTAATTATAGAAAGTTCCACTGCAATTGATACCATAAATACAACTCAGCTTGTTAGAGAAGGTGATGCCATTGTTTCAGCAGGCGGAACCTATGAATTAGGATTTTTCAGCCCAGGTAAATCGAAAAACCGGTACTTGGGGATATGGTACAGCAAAATATCTGTGCAGACAGCAGTTTGGGTTGCCAACAGAGAAACTCCACTTAATGACTCATCAGGAGTAATTTTAAGGCTTACCAACCAAGGAATCCTTGTTCTTCTCAATCGGAGTGGGAGCTTGATATGGTCTTCTAACATATCGAGACCTGCGATGAATCCAGTTGCACAGCTTTTGGATTCAGGAAATCTTGTTGTGAAAGAGGAAGGTGATGATAACTTGGAAAATTCCTTGTGGCAGAGTTTTGAACATCCAAGTGATACGTTCATGCCAGACATGAAGCAAGGACGGAATAGAATAACAGGCATGGATTGGTACATGACATCATGGAAGTCACCTGATGATCCTTCCAGAGGTAATATTACATATATACTTGTTCCTTATGGATATCCTGAGATTCTTGTGATGGAGGATTCGAGGGTGAAGTATCGGTCTGGTCCATGGAATGGTATGCGGTTCAGCGGGACGCCTCATTTAAAACCAAATCCCGTATACACATTTGGATTTGTTTTTAACGACAAGGAGATATTTTACAGATATCATCTTCTTAATAGGTCTAAACTTTGGAGGGTCGTGGCAAGTCAGAATGGTGATATCTCGAACTTTGTTTGGGTTGATAAAACACAAAGTTGGCTGCTTTATGGCACAGCAAATACAGATAATTGTGAACGCTATTCACTATGCGGTGCGAATGGCATCTGTAGTATAAGCAACTCTCCAGTGTGTGATTGCTTGAATGGATTTGTTCCAAAAATTAAAAAAGACTGGGATGCAATGGATTGGTCAAGTGGCTGTGTTAGAAAGATTCCTCTAAATTGCTCTGGAGATGAGTTTCGAAAGCTGTCTGGTGCCAAGTTGCCTGAGACAAAAACATCATGGTTCAACAAGAGTATGGATCTTGAGGAGTGCAAGAGCACATGCTTGAAGAATTGCAGCTGCACCGCATATTCAAATTTGGACATCAGGGATGGAGGAAGTGGGTGCTTGCTCTGGTTTGGTGACCTGATTGATAGTAGAATTTTCATTGAAAATGAGCAAGACATTTATATACGGATGGCTGCATCAGAACAAGGTATGAATTTATCCTCAGACTAGAAAAGGCAGTATCTATTACTTATCGATTATAGGAACTTGTAGTATGTTATAAATTAAGATTATCTTCCAAAATCATGTTTAAATATTAAGCTAAGCAAAAGCTAAGATGGGAAATCAACTGCTTGAGAAGAATATGTCCCGCTGAGAGTGTTCTGTAAACAAGTATACTTGTGTTACCCTGTGTAAATAGCATGATAACTTAGCATTCATAGCTCATTATCTAATTTGGCATAGAAGATCTTGAAATATAATAAAATCAACGCCTAGACATATCACTTGGTAATATGATGGAAGATTGCCTGACCAGAGCTAACGTAAATTTTCCAGCCATGCTACCTAATTAACGAAGACTAGGCCTTTTTTTGGCATTTAATTAGTCTTTTGATTCCCCATCTCTCTGCGATTCTGTAGATGATGGTGATGCTGCAAAGGTTAATGCTAAATCCAATGTGAAGAGAAGGATCATGGTAAGCACTGCATTGTCTACAGGAGTTCTAGTACTTATCGTAGCAGTGGTCTTGTATGTTTGGAAAAGGAAGCAGCAGAAAAACAGTAAGTTATTTACACCATATGAAAGTCTAAGCTCTTCCATCCCTCTCCTTCAATTTCGAAAAACACATTTTAGTTCGTTTTCCAATTTGATTTCAGCAAGCTATGGTACATCAACAAAATATTAAGAGCTCATTATCTTTTACGTCTCAAGTAAATTTGAGTTTAACAGAAATTAGTGATCCCTTGTTTCTTTTCTATTTCTACCAATTCTGCTTGCAGGAAACATATCAGGTGGTTCGGGAAGAAGTTCAAATTACAAGCACAAGAAAGAAGCTCTGGAATTACCGGTGTTTGATTTTGATACCATGGCTTTTGCAACCAGAAACTTTTCAGACGAAAATAAACTGGGAGAAGGGGGCTTTGGACTTGTTTATAAGGTAATAATCTGAAAAATGGCAATGCTGTTTTTCGGCATTAACTAGTTCTCCGGTATTAATTTCTTTGGAAATATTCAACCACTGGATAAACCATTTTTCAAGTGCAAAACAACAACCATTTGGTTCCAACAGACCACAGTAGTATTCTCAAAATTTTCAAGACAATGTACGACTTAATTTGCTTGTGATATTCACTGATCATTTTCAGGGGACTTTGAAAGATGGACGAGAAATGGCTGTGAAGAGGCTCTCTAAGAATTCAAGACAAGGACTTGACGAGTTCAAAAATGAAGTCAAGAATATTGTGAAGCTTCAGCACCGGAATCTCGTGAAGCTTCTAGGATGTTGCATTGAAGGAGAGGAAAAGATGTTGATCTACGAGTTTTTGCCTAACAAAAGCTTGGACTTCTTTATTTTCGGTTAGGATTTCTCAACCTGCAAAAATATAGCTCAATTATTATACTCGATTGTTTTCATTATCCAACTCTATGTAGTATCATAGATCAATTAGAACACAACTTTGAGGAGAAAGTGCGAACCAAAAGCACCAAAAACAAACATTTGTTGAGTTTCATTCAAGCCCCTTAGGAAAATGGTTGGTGAGGAAGAATTTTCTCCACTTTCTCGGAGAGAAATTAAGCGAGTGTTCACTATGCATCATGTTTTTTTCTTATTCTTGTACATGCATTTATGAATTGATAAAAACCAGAATGGATTGGCTTTGGTAAAAAAAATTGGGCAGATGAAGCAAAAAGCTTACTTCTAGATTGGCCTCAGCGCTGCCACATTATCAATGGGATTGCTTGTGGACTCCTTTACCTTCATCAAGATTCAAGATTAAGAGTAATTCATAGAGATCTGAAAGCCAGCAATGTTTTATTAGATTTAGAGATGAATCCAAAAATTTCAGACTTTGGCCTGGCTAGATGTTTTGGAGGAAATGAAACTGAAGCCAACACAAACAAAGTGGCTGGTACATAGTAAGTCTATCAAGCATCTCTAATTTATTTCTATTGCCCACAAATGCAATCTAACACTAACATTCTGTGTACGTACAGTGGCTACATATCCCCAGAGTACGCAAATCATGGACTCTACTCGCTAAAATCTGATGTCTTCAGCTTTGGTGTATTGGTGCTAGAGATAGTAAGTGGGTACAGGAACAGAGGGTTCTGCCACCCAGACCACCAACTCAACCTTCTTGGGCATGTAAGTGTCATAATTGTTGCATTTTCTTGTTTTCTGAAACCACGTTTCTTTCTTTCAAATGACGTGGTTAAATTTCAAAAATCAGGCTTGGAGACTGTTTAAAGAAGGCAGGCATGTGGAGCTGGTTGGGGGATTTATATTTGAAACTTGCAAATTATCTGAAGTTCTACGGTCGATTCACATAGGTCTATTATGTGTGCAAGAAAATGCAAAAGATAGGCCGAACATGTCACAGGTGGTTTTGATGCTGGGTAATGAAGATGAATTGCCTCAGCCTAAACATCCAGGTTTTTTTACTGGAAGGGATCTTATTGAAGCAAGCCATTCATTAAGTAAGAACAAACCATGTTCTGCAAACGGATGCTCGCTCTCCCTGTTAGAGGCACGGTAGATTTGTATCTGCCATGTATTTGCAGAAATTTTTAGTTGCTTCTAGCTTCTTCTTCTTTTTATCAGCATAAAAATAATGTATTTTGTTCAAGCACAACTTTATGCATCAGCAATGAAGCTCAAAATTGCCAGACATTTGGATTAAGTGCACAGGAAAGTAATTGAAGAAAGAGCAAAAAAATTATAATACTCCTACTTGCGTACTAGGCATGTACGTTAACATCTAGAAAGCAAGGAGGGAGATCTCAAATGGAGTTAAAAAACAAAAATTATGCTTGCATATATCTAAAGAGAAAAATCACATGCCACCACTGGAAATGACAACAATAAGAGGCAAACACAAATTTCAAGAATTGGAGCTTGAAGGTATTTACCTTTATAGTGGCACATTTGTAGTCTGTAGAGTTAGCTTCAATTCCTTTCTGGGTTCGCATTAAGGAGCGTGTGTGCTGTGCCCATTTGAGAGGCTAAAATGGATGCCTTGGTACTTGGTATTTGCATTGCAAAATCTCTGCACGCCGTGACACCGTTTCTCGTTGAGGATTTTCGTCGAACACTTGCTGAATCAAAATAGTGATCAGACGCTTTCAATGGGTTGGGTGGACAAACTGTTAAGACCAAGAACAAGGTCCAAAAGGCAAGTATAAGCGCTTAACGAGTGGTGCAAGACCTGGAAAGAGCCTGCAGTGAGAGGTTAGCAATTGCATCATTAAAAATTCATCGAACGGGTTTGTAGTGTTTGTTACCGATGAGGTTTTTAATTTGCCTGCTGTTTTTCTTACATACAATAACTAATAAATAGAACCATGTATTATTATTTTTTCTATCATTTGATGAACTTAAATGTCAAATAGAAATACATATTTACTCATTTAAACATACTTATTCAAAATAATTAATTTTAAACTAGAATTATTCATTAAATTTATTTCAAAATAAAATAAAAATTATCGATGTATATTCAATTTAAATTCTGAATTATTCTCAATTTATGAGAATAAAATAATAAACTATATTTATTTGTTGTGTCATTAATATATCCAAATACCAAATAAAAAATAATTCACAAGCTATTGTACATCTAGCTACCTAAACATGACTATTCAATTTAACTTAATATTTATAGAATATTTTATAAGATAATTTTAAAAAATACAATAAAATGAAAATCCTAAATGAGAATTCAGTTAAATTTTTAATTAGGCCTAATTTCTTCTTACAATAAAAATATATCATATTTCTATGCCATGATTGAGATCTCTCGCAATTATGATAAAAGTTAAATAGTATAGAGAAATCACTGTAGATCAAGAGACGTTTTTTTTTTCATCCCTAGTGAGTAGATAGCGTCTGCGCCATTAAAAAGGAGCATGTGACGCTTTCCGGTAGCCAAATCTAGCTATCCACTATCTCACTAGATGCACAGTCGTGCCCTCTTCCACATGGTGTGGCATGTATAGACAGATAATGGTTAGATTACCGCTGATAATCAATTGTTTGCGTTTCTTTCTTTCTTTTCTCTCTGTTGACAACCAAATTGCACAATCATCCTCTTTATCTGTTGTTTGTCAGATCTAACATGATTTGTCACACCTACGATGCTTGGGTCTGACAACCATGCCAGACCCAAACCTGTGCTTGAGTCACCACACTTGCGCGTCTAGGTCTGGCAACCATGTTAGACCCACAGTTCTAGGATCTGGCGGCCATGTCTGACCCAAGAGCATTGGGTTTGACGGTCATGTTAAACCTAGACGGCCCATGATGTGGCCCACCAAACCCAAGCCTAAGTATAACCCAAGAGCCCAACCTAATCTATGTATTTAAAGAGAAATTCTTTGCTAGAGAATTTGTTTTTCCTTTTTCTTTTTTCGCTCCCCTATTGTAACATTTTCTCTTAAATATACCAAGAATTAAGCTCTATCTAAACTTAAGCTTTTAGGTTTTGAGAAGGTTGAAGAAGTAAGTAAATGGTTTACTCTTTTGTTGTTTTCAATTAGGGATTTGATAGTTAGTGGATTAAAAAAGTGTTTTAGGGTTTTTATGATGGTTAATGTATTGATTTGATATATGGATGATTTTAGAGGTGTAATTGATGTTTTAAGGTGT
>Ga0325410_1000751_pt1 | contig 34391 bp, 22 predicted proteins | sample PopdelMetagenome_16_FD_206182 | JGI IMG/M metagenome (GOLD analysis project Ga0325410, IMG submission 206182) | Populus deltoides microbial communities from Bellville, Georgia, United States - Xylem-PdIQD-R3 | ecosystem: Host-associated > Plants > Phyllosphere > Stem > Wood/Secondary xylem...
AAAAAAATAAAAGAAATCCCAAACAAACAACCATATCCTCAATAAAACTCGAGCAAGAATGTTAAGTTAATATTATAAATTCTTAAAGATACACTCCATTTATTTACTTACTGTATTTAAAATAACTTAATAAATATTTTTAAATATTAAATTCAAAGTTTGAATTAGAAAGTTTTAACCACTTTATTAACCCCATATATTAATAGTGTGTTTAAAATTATGATAAAGATTAATTTTCAAAGATTTTTTTTAAAATATATTAAAATAATATCTTTTAAATTTATTTTTCATATCAATATATCAAAACAATAAAAAATATCAAAAGATTAATTTTTTAAAAATTAAAATTTCTTAAAAACATGACCACTAAAACAAAAACATCCTATCACGATTCCTCGGGTCTGGAGGCATTAACTCCTCGTGCTCCGTGGTCAAAGAAGAACAAACACTTACTCTCATCTTCTCCTTTCAAAATTAAAGAAAGGATTAGCTTGTAAAATAATAATAGTTAGAATCTCAAACCGCTACCACCAGCGGATCGCGTGGCCTAATGGATAAGGCGCTCGCCTCCGGAGCGGGAGATTGTGGGTTCGAGTCCCACCGTGATCGCTTTTTATCACAGCTCTTTTCTTTTTAGAGATTGACTGCTCTCTCCGTAAATGCCTACCAGCTAAAAACCAGACAACAACAATGGTAAGTAACATCTAGCAAAACGCTGTCTACAGACAACAAAAAACTTTGAATACTTTCGATGTGTTTCAACGCCGATATTCCAACATATCTTATCCAACAACAGCACGGGAAGAATGAAAGATGCCATAACATTAAAGAAAACCCTTTTCCACTAGGAAGAAAATGTGAAGCATTTTACTTCTTTTCAATCATGTCAGTTGATGGATTTGATTTGCTGTGAATCTCTTTGAATGCGTACATCCAAGCAAGCCCTTTAAAAGAGAAAGACGAAAGGGAACTAACAGGAGGTATGCATGAAAGTTGGACTTCTTCTGCCATGGGTTTTCTTGAGATAGTGGGGCTAGCTATGTAGTGGATTTGGGCCAGCATCGTCAAAACATGATTACATTCAACCAACTTTATTGACTATATACAGTTCTAGTACATAAATCTAACAAGGGAGCATAGAGCCTGGTACCCTAACCTTCACGTTGATTAGGATTCTTGTAAAGCAAAGTAAAAACCTGGCCTGTAATACATAGCATATACTGGTGATACATTGTTTCACGATTATATTGCTTAAGGGATTCTTGCCTGAAAATTGATTGTCCACATGGTCCTTTGCAGGATCCTTTTAGGGCTCAAGTTCCTGGCATTTATCATTTCCTGGGTGAATCTGTGTAAATTCTCTTGTGCTTAGGTGAATCCTCTTTTATCCACCATAGATAAAATACAGAAGAGATGATCACAAGCCCAGCTAGGCATGCCACTGATATCCCGATGAGTTTTCCTATACGTTTCTTGTCCCTTTTGGAAGAGCCGGCAGCATCAGATGCTACAAAAATTAAGCACAGTAAAGCAAGTCAGGAAAGCAAAAGGAAGCCTGCAAATGGAGGAATTCTGTACTTGAAAAAGAAAATTTGAAGGATGGTTCAACCTCGAGAAACATGAATGGCTGATACTAAAGGTCCATATGTGGATTGATATGGAATGCAGCAAGTGCCTTTACCAGCCCAAAAGAAGTGAATGTCCATGATTGTGTTTGTCACGTTTGCTTCAAATGTTTTAATCAAGGCTTTCTTGGATCCACCAGCTGCTTCTTTTATGTTGAAGTCCTTGAGAACTCTCTCTCCCTAAAGCCAAACATGCATTTATGACCATCAAGCAATCACATAGATGTCTGACGGCAAAGACCGTCTCTGTCTCTTGCACAAGTTTGTCGAAATTTCTTAATGTAAATGGAAGTTTTCAGCATACCTGAATGTAAACGTCGAATATGCGCCTTCCGAGACCTTTCCAAGAGTGAGAGTCAACCATTCCTATCTCTGCAAAGTGAAGCTCAACACTGTATATTCCATTCTTTAGACCAAGGCCATAGTACCTCAACGAGCTCGGCGAAATCCTTGCTGTCTTATATAGCTCAGAGTCCAAAGTTCCTGTTATCTGAGAGCCTGTCTGTGCTATGTATTGGGGTCCGTTTGGGTTCGAAATGAAATTTCCAGTATTGCTTACTGCCCATAGATTTTCTGAACTTGTGTATAGTGAAGCAGATCCCATTGACTTAACATCACCTTCATATTCAACCCCAGATGCAGACGTTTGGCCTGTGCCTCCACATTTGACAGAAAATGATTCTGCAATGATAGTGGAAATGCAAGTGGGATTGGAAGATGAACTTGTGCAATAAACAATCCTCAAAAAGTCTTGAAAAATTCTTATGTTCCATTTTTCAAAGGATGCACAAAACAGTTTTAAGCATGCTGAAATTCGAAAGCTATACTTGATGGAACTTTGTTGCTGCACTTGAAATCAGCTTGGAGGCACTGCAACATCCCAGAAGCCTTCCTGTGTTCATTTTTATTCACTCGATCAGGGAAAATTTATAAGGGTGTCAAAACCATAACAGTGGCAAAAGTTGTCTTCCTAACATAAATATTCTTAAGCAGAATACATTATGAGTGCAATATCTGAAAAGTGACACCTTAAGAGCAACAAATCTCAGTGACATAGTAATCTCCAGAAAAACTTACTTGTCCTGTAAAGTGTTTGCATCAATGGAAGTTCCGACAACATTCCTGAAAAAGAAAAAAAAAAGTTGGATCTTGCTTAAAAACTGCAGCATGATCACTTGACAAAAACTTGTAAGAAGTAAGAACTACTTCCAAGAGTGCATGATCAAAAAGGGGATTGAATGAGAAGGATACAAAGTTTAGCTTACATCGATAATCCAGCCTTGGCAAAGTTTTGTGGCAAACTTCCAGAAAGGGGATTGAATGAGACATCTCTGCCATGAAGTATCCAATAAAAATTTAGCCTCATCTAGAAGCATGCTGGGATTTATCAGAATTCACAGTACAAAAATGATCAATGCTCCGGTTACTTGACATTCCTTGAGCACATCTTTTTTCTCAGTCTCATCTGCTACAAGTTTTCAAATGTAGTAGACGGAGGATTAAAGGGATAATGGACTCTTATCATTGTATAAAAATATTTTTATTAATTTGTTTTGTTATCGTATGAATATTTTAATCTCCTTGTATTTGAATTCAGGGCGGCACTCACATTGCAATTATATTTGGACCTAGGATATTTGCAGGGAGCTGTCCATTCAAGTTGTTGCTTCCAAGATACCTGATCATGGTTCATTATAAGCATTATGAATGAGGAATAGGTTATTTGATGACCAGGAATCAGCTTCAACGATCGAATCATAATAAAATGGAGACTATAAAACTTACAGATACTGTAACGAAACTAAATCTTGAAATGATTCCGGAATTTGACCTGTTAATTTGTTGAAACTCAAATCCCTGTCAGGAAAAATTTGTTTTATGCACAGGTTAGAATGAAGAAGCTTCACAATGCACAACTGTTGATGTTTAAGTGACTTACAGTTCTTGCAACTTAGAAAATTCCCCCAGTTGGTCTGGAATTTTTCCTGACAGTAGACAGTTTCTCAAGATCCTGCAAAAGATACAGGTAATGGAACTCATTGGAGAATATTAAAAAGAAAAAAAAAGGGTAGAAACTGCTATAGGAAGAAAGTTATTAGAGATTTCACATTACAAAATCTTACAATATAGACAAAGTTTTTTGGTTTTGCAAGAACTCAAGGGAAGAATCTTCACCGCTAAGATCGCCGATTCTCCTATAAAGAATAGACTGATATCAAACATTCTAATTTTCCATATAATGATTGAAAAGTATCCAAAAATAGTGAGGTCAAGGAAAAAACACGTGGATCTGCAATCATTCAACTACTACTAGTATATGGCCTGCCCCACTTTGTTCCGAACATTCTTGTTCTGAGAGTAATAGACAACAGCATGCTTTATGATGCAAGATATTCCAACTCTTATTTGAAGGCCTTACAGGTCTTCCAGCTTGTTTAGAGCACTAAAACTGTTTGGAATTGGACCTTCAAGCAATGTCCCTTGAAGCCGCCTGAAGATGATAAGACATGGTAGTGAAGAATGAAGATAATATAACTAGTTAAAAATCTTTCTCTCAAAACTTTAGCATTATAGCAGAAGGAAAATCATGCATACAGGGTCCTGAGTTCTGTCAGAGTTCCAAAGAAGTCTGGAAGCTTTCCGGTGAACTGGTTATCAGATGCCCAGCTGAAATGAAGGATACAAAATCCAGAAATTATCTTGCAATCCATCATGTGAATCTTCAAACACTTCACTATAATTTATAGAAACTGAGAGGGTACAGAATTTGAAGAGATTTCAGATTGGCAAATTCTTGCGGGATCGGTTCACTGACTCCACTGCTATCAATATACCTGAAAGAAAGTGTTAATTTCTAATCAGATTGTTCAACTAGCAAGCAAGATGAGGCAACATGCAGTTCTGCAGTTCCCAACTGAGAACACCCGAACTCAATTAGTCCAATGATCCTCATCAACCAAACATTTGCATCCACCATATTATCAAAGTAACTGGCCAAAGGTCCCTCAATATGTATTATGATCAATTAGTCATGAACAACTTACAGCTCCTGCAAGGAGGTCAACTTTCCAAGGGATGTAGGCAGGGGTCCAACGAAATTGTTCGAGCTAAAACTTCTGCGACACGATATAAACTCAAAAAATATTAGCTTCAGTCGATTGAGTAGAAGTCATGACATGAAACCAAAAAAATATATAAAAACTTGCTGATAGTACTTAACAGGATAATCAACTTGGTTAGATTTCCAAGTTCTTGAGGCACTGGACCAGTGAAGTTGTTGATGCCGAGGCTACTGTTCATTGTCAAACATGAGGAATAACAATTTTGAGTATCTCAACATTTAAAATTAAACTTTTTCATAAAGAAAAATAAAAACAGCAACTCTGAAAATATAAGATCCTTTGAGATTGTCAGGAAATTACAGGTATTGCATATTCGACAGCTGTTCGATTTCTGCTGGGATGGAACCATTTAGTACATTTTGACCAAGATTCCTGCACCATAATGCATAATTCAGGCTCTTTAAATCAACAAGGGAAAAGTAGAAGTTCTAAATAAAATTTGATTTCTTACAAGTCCATCAGCTCCTTAAGGACAAACAGTTCACTTGGTATCTCACCAGAAATGTCCAAAGCATAAATCTTCCTGAATCATTATATAAATGAAAACAAAACCCTCAGCATCAAGTAACAACTATAGCAAAGAAATGAGGGTGATTGGCATTGAAATGATGATTATATACTGACAGGTGAGTGATATGGCAGGTGTTGCCGCCGCAATCACAGGCAACTCTAGGATTTGCTATTTCATTAGCCCATGTTGCATTCTGGATGCAGGGGTCATCAGTAATATTCAACCTGTCTCTCAAATTCCAGTAATCTATCAATTTGTTTAGAGCATCCACTGAACAACAAAGGCAGAATTATCACATAACAGAAACAAAAGTTAAATTTTCATAACACCATACAGGTATAGAAATGAAGTGATCAAGACCTTCTTTAGGATCAGTAGTTTGCTGTCCAAAACCAACCTGAGACACCAAAAAAACAAAGAAAAAGAAGCTGAAGACCCCCATTACAAAGCACACACAGGAAGGGAGAGTGAGAGAGGGACTAGCTGGCTGCAAAATTTATAAAGCAGTACTTGAGAACCCCGCAGAGAATTTTAGATATTGTTTCGTTGAAGATTCATTCGCTAGTGTAACAACAAGAACAAAAAATAGAGACATGAGGGTCAGAAAATCAAATTTATATCTTAAACATGTTAGAATATTACGAGGAGTCTACTCGATATTCAAATATACGCAAGATGCATGGACTTTATCAAGTATACGAGGGTTTTCTCCGCTGCCAGTCAAAAGTAATTTCTGGTACTCTAGTTCTATAATAGTTTCTTTGCTAACGACATGTACAGAAGAGACAATGACTAGTTTGCTAATGTCAAAGGTAGACATTTGCACAGTGAATTGCTTATCCTAGGCATCTTGTACCTTAAAAATTTAAATATAATTGACTAACTGAGATTCAACATAATACAGCTTGAATTAGTCATCTAGAATAAGAGATTAAATAAGTGGATTAGTACGTGTTTGGTTTTTGTGATAGTTTTTGTAATTGCGGTTTAAAAAAATAAATTATAAATTATAGTTTTTTTAGCTAGATTTTATTATGATATATATTAATTAATTATTTTTTAAAAAATATATGGTGAAAGAGAAACGCAAAACTCAACACCACACTACATAAACAAACAGAGCCTGACAAGATCGATAAAAAAAAAGAATGAAAGAGACTCGGGCTCGAGATTTAGAAGTATTTAATTTCGTAGATAAAGATTTTTTCCAATCATTCATGCAAAACCAAAAACATGATGATAAACACTTAACAACAGCAGCAAAAAGTTAGAAATCCTCCTCTCATCCTAGCTAATTATCCCCCCCCAAAAAAGGGGGGAGAGTAGACTATGAAGTCTTCTTTCCAAGTAAGAAATTCCGGATAATTTCAATTATTAATGAATTAAATACATAGATAATCCATTGGATCCCTTTTTGGACTGGTGTAACTGTCATCATGTGAAAAAAATAAGGCAAATGGGATATAGGCTAGCAAGTTGGGCAATGGGAACACAAGAAAAGAATATGCAGGTATGTTTGTTTTTATGTTTTAAAGGTGTTTTTTTTTAAGAATTTTTATTGTTTTAAATTATTTTTTTGATGTTTTTAGATTATTTTGATGTGTTGGTATCGAAAAATAATTTTTAAAAAATTTAAAAAATATTATTTTAATATATTTTCAAATAAAAAAATATTTTAAAAAGTAACCGCTACTATAATCTTAAATACTCCTAGTAAAAATGAAATGAACCGTAGACATCCTAGCAACCCATGCAAGGTTATAATAAATAATTTAACACCATCTTTAGCAAATCTTCAGCCCGCATTGGTGGCACAAACATCGAAACCATAATATATAGTTAAACTTAGATCAAACTTAGATCGGTTCAATGAGTTGATTCATGATTTAAAACTTAATTTAAGCTAGATGTTTAAATAAAATATTGATTCGGTAAAATCTTATTAAGCTAATGATTTAATAAACTCGGTTAGACTTAGAACATGTTTGTACCGCGTTTTCAAAAAATTTAATTTTTTTTTGTTGCTATAATTTAATATGATTTATACGTTTTGAATTATTTTAATGTGCTGGTGTCAAAAATAATTTTTAAAAAATAAAAAAAATCATTAACATGTATTTCAGCACAAAAAATTATTTGAAAAGTAACCGTTACCATGCTATTAATCATCCTCTTAAAAGATTTAACACTAAAAAAAAAAAAAAAAACAACGCGTTAAATTAATGACTTACAAGCAGTCCAGTAATCCAAGGTCCTTTTCAAATTAATTTCCGGATAAAGACTGAAAAGTATGATTGATTATTGAAACGGTGGGGATATGACTTGAAAAGAAACTCAACAATTCTAGGTCATTGAACATTTGAACACCTTCTAGGCGATGAGTCACATCTGGGCCATGTTCCATGTCCTGGGCTTGTATTGCATTTGTGGACTGGGCTATTTTAGAGTCTTTGAAGCGGGCTTTGTAAACTGGACCAAGCCCAAAACACGGTAAATAAAGGAGGCTTACAAAAAAAAAAAAAGGATTGCTTCACATTTTTTTAATTAATCATTATTTCTTAGGTAATAATGAAACAAAGAGAGTTAAAAACATAGCTTTTCCTTTATATTTTGTAAAGTATTTCACATCGGCTATCAAAGCATTCCAATATTTGTTTTTTTATTTTTAATTATATGAACACTAAAACACTAAATGTTAAGCACTAAATCACATTAATTGTTGTTATTTTCTAATGTTAGTGGAACTTTTATCTATGCATGTTTTTTAAATAATTATAAAAAATAATTATAGTATTTAGGTTCGGCATTTTGAATTCAAATTATATATGAGATGATGATTATATGAGGGCAATTAGACTTTTGGGGGTTAATGGACATGCTTTTTAATTATTCTTTGGAAAAAGAAAAACTAAAAATGAAGAAGAAAAATAAGAGTAGGGATGGGATGTACTTTTTGTTTATTTATTATTGAGCATACCCTTTATTTTATAGGAAATTATTTTTAAAAAATGAATAGTAAAAAAAATCAATCATCAGATAATTTTTTTAATGAATTTAATAAGTTAATATGGTTTCTTTTTAATTAATTTCAATCAATGTTAGCATACTAAGATATTTTTTTAGAATAGATTAAGGCATATATCTTATTATTTTTAATGCAATGTTATGTCCAAAGAAATTGTTTGATCAATGAATACATAATGAATAGACACGTACAATGATCATAGAAAAAATAAAGACAATGGTGCGCAGTTGTTTATTTTTATGTTTTTATTCATTGTATATTCTCTTAATTAGACTGATATATATATATATATATATATATATATATATATATATATATATATGGGTGTGTTATATATAAAGACATAACAGTAGTTAGGGATTAGAACTACTAGTTACTACCCACTTTCGATAACCAGAATATATTCAGAAATTGCAATTTGATCAAATAAATATTGAATTTTATTAGAAAATAATATAAATTATATTTTAGAATCTTACTCAACAGCTTAAGCTATCGAGTTATGATAGTTCTTAGACATAGTATTAGAATCTTGACGACCAAACGATCACGAGTTCAAATTTTACCATCCCCATTTATTTGATAAAAAAATCAAGCAAGGTAATGTAAGCTTGTGCAAGTTTGAAGCCTAAAAGGTTTTCACTTGAAGAGATGTGTTAGAGAATAATATAAATTATATCTTGAAACTTCACCCAACAACTTAAGTTATTTGAAAGTTATTAGGTTGCGATGGATTTTTGATAAATTTCAATATAAAAACAAAAATCTAAATTGTCAGCTATTATAAGTCATTAGTTGGATAACATTTTAATTACTGTTTGAGAATAAATGACTAAAGATAAATGACGTGTTTTTTTTATATTTTTTATTTTAAAAATATAGGAAATCATTCAAAAATTGTAACAATATAAACATAACAAATTTATTTCATGTTTTTGTCTTTTCAATTAAAAATGATTTTGTATTTCGTAACAAATTTAATTTATATATCTTTGTTTTAATTTTTTCAATTAAACATGATTTTATATTTTCTGTAATATTTCTATCGTATTATATATTGCAATGATGAAGATCATAATTTTCTAAAGATGATTTACAAAGTCCGAATTCTCGTAAGATATGGCATTAACATATATCAACATTTTCACTCTCAAAAGCAAGACAACATTATATGATGGAATTAACAACAAAGATTACAAACTTACAATGCTAAATTACTTCAATTACATCCAATTCAACATATAATTAAAGGCTTAATAATCTAATTAATTATGTTCTTCCTCTAACACTAGGGTATAAATACATACGATCTCTTATAGTACACTGCAACACAAGGACACAATAATTGATCATCAATCCAAACCAATTTAACCAGCATTCCTCACTATCTTCAAACGCTGCACAGACTCCATGAAAGTCCTGCAAAATTATACCATAAATTTCAAATTTGTGGCTAATTAATTCACAGTACATTGCTTAACCTTGCTGCTAATTGAAGTTCAATAAACATATATAATGGAAGTAAGTAAAAAATAAATAAATTGAAGAGATCAAGAAGTATTGGTACTTACTGCCATGGAACATCTCCTGCAACTAGCCAATCCCCATCTTTGTCTTGGTATGTCAGACTGTAACGTGCAGCATCTTTTTCAAGGTTTTTGCCTGAACCCAAAACCAGAAATCAAACAATTATTACAACATTTTCTTTGAGGAATTTGGCACTGATATTTGTATATATGTGATGACGAATATTAATTGCAGTTACTACTTACATTTAGCAAACATGCTGATCAAGGATTTTGTGAGTGTCTGATAAGAGTTGTAGAGCCTTAAATCAATCTTTCTTGTTATTGCTACTCCTTCCATCTTCACCTTGACATACTTGGAGTTTGATCCAGTACCATATTCATAATTCCCAGCTGTTGCCATTCTAGTACTATTCACAACATGACCAGCTTGATGCTGGTGATGAAGCACCTTCTTCCTCCATGACTTAATAGGTGGCCACCCCACAACTTGATTTTCCTCTTCATCATTCCTGTAAAATCATGATGAAATATTGTAGTCAGATTATGCATGCCTGGCTAAGACTTGTAAACAAGAAAAGGGGTCTGATCATACTAATTACAATTCACAACTCACTTGTTAATGCTACGAGAGATTTTCTTCTCTCCATTCCAATCATCTTCATCATTTGGTTGGCCACTCCATAAAAGTAAAGGCAATTCTTGAGATGCATCTTTGATATTCTTTTCAAAGGCTACTTCAAAGCTACGTTTGTTGTCCAAGTAATTACCATCTTCACAGCTGATCCATGGTTTCGAACCAAGCATCTGATCTTTGGGCTCAAACCCACCATTGTTCAGGTCAAAGTTTTCAATAAAATTGTAGGTTGGAAGGGAAAGACCTAGTTGAAGCTCCATGATACCCTCTAGATATTGATTAACAAGCAAGTAAGGTAGCACAAAATGCTTTAAGGTAGTAGTAATAAAATATGAACAAAAGCAAGAAACGGGGCGAGTTGGCTGATGGATACTTCTTGCTTGAAAGTGTGAAACATGTATATATATATAAGTGGGAGAGAGAATTAAAGGCATACGAAGTTGGCCATCTTGTCCTGTAAGAGAGAGTGAGTCAGGGACAACATGGAAGTTAGGTCGGGCAAAAGCCTAGCATTGATACGACAGGTAAGGAAAGGGTGCACTAACGTGCTAGGACCAGTTAGCCCGGGGAGCTCTCGTCATCGTCTTAACTCTCAAGTCTGAACCCCAGCTTGTTCTTGTGTCCATACGTTCAACAACTCGAGGCCCCCCTTTCTTAAATTTGGTTAGGGTACATGACCCACTGACAATCTAAATCAATATGACTTTTAGTTAGTACAGCATAGTCTGATGATTTCTGGAAAATACTACAGGCTTCTGTATGGTATGAGGACAGTTTATTGATCTATATAGTATTAGATTGAAAGCAAATTACACCATGCAACTTGGGCAAGCATGAGCTTTTCTTGACTGGATTGACCTTAACCACCAAGGTCCATTTCAACTTTGAGAGTAAAAATGTTACCATTTTCCTCGTAGAGAGTTAGTCTTTGGGTTCGAATAATTCAAAATATTCTAGTTTTTATAGATATTTAATCTCAAAGTTATTTAAATAATACTTATTTTTATGTTTTAATCTGTTTTTTAAATAGTATTTCATCTGAAAAAAAATATTAAAATGAATGTTTTTAAATAATTTTGATATGTTATTGCAAATAATAATAAAAAAAATTAAAATGTTTATATAAAATTAAACACTCTATATCGTATCACTAAACACACGGTTAAAATAATAAGAAAATATATTTAACAAAAAGGCATTGTGTTTTATTGAAATTATAATTAACTAATTAAAAAGAATCGAATTATTTGTAGTAACGCACGGAAGTGCAATTTGCATATACATATATATGTCTATACCTTACTACAAATTGGTGTTAAGTAAACAAAAAACTTCATCATTTATGATCATTGACAATTGGCATTTGCCTCTGGCAACATACAGAATATATTTTGTAGGATTGTGCACATGATTTCATCAATATACATGTCCAGCATGTCGGCAAGAAGTTCGTCAAACATATCATGATGCATGAACTCTCTATCATTCAAGAACCTCCATAATAATGGGGGCCGGGTAGTTCTACTACTACTTAGAAAACATTCTCTTGATTTTCTTGATTATGATGATACTAAAACCATAACACTCTCTTCTACTTTCCTATTACAATAATAAGGATTCTTTTTGTCGGAGTTTAGTTCTACATTGCAAAGGTCAATAATGTTAGAGAGAGAGAGGAGAGTGATCTTAGCTAGCTAGACAAAGCACGGTACCCCACTAATATAATATAGGGTTTGGTGCATGTTTCTTTGGTAATTGGTCACCATAGAAGGGCAGGGTGGGGTTCCAATATTCCCCCATGAAGTAGTTCGTCGGTGGTGTTAATTTTGAACACAGAGAAGGTATACCATGTGAAGTTCACGTGATGGCCAGCATGGTCACGAGCATGCTAGCATGCCCCAAGAGTCTACAGTACTGGCTAGTGTGGATTGGCACCATCAAAACCAGCTAGGGTTAATTCTTTTATGACCAGTCCAATCAATTAATGTGCTTGGATCATGCTCGTGTGGTGGTGGAACCCAATTACAGGTGTGTGTACTCAAAGTTGCAAACAAATCGTACATAGCGTTTGTTGCTCATTTAGCTTTCTCCTCACAAATCCAAACTATGGTACAGTTTGCTGGCATGGATGGATTTTGACAATGATGGATTCGATTAGTTCCTAGAGATGAAAAACTGTACTATGGGACGAGGCAAAGAGTTACAGCTGCAGGTGGGGTGGCAAGAAATTATGGAGGAAGCTAAGCTAAGCTAACCTTCACAAATCAAGCCACCCCACATGCATGGTTAATTGGGACTTTATGGTCAGTAATCGTTGTCACTTGCAGTCACTTCTCCGAAAGATCTTCGTTTTTTGTTGGGTTTGTTGAAGGATTTGATAGCATACCAATTCCATAGTCAAATATCTGACACTAACTCCATGCTTTTGCCTAACAAAAACAAGGAGTTTTATCTCTAGGCTTTGTATGTTTAGCCATACATAGACGAGGTAAGCAAACCCATATGGACATTGCCAAGTCTGTCAAAACAAAGGTTTTACAATTTCAAACAAGAATATCCCTAATTTAGCCATTAGTTTGCATCACATTCCACATCTACAGTTGAAAGGAAATAAAATGGAGGGATTCGTGTGATCACACGTACCTATGAGAGTTTGAAACACATACTAAGCAAACGTACGTGCATGCAGTGCAAGATTAGCAATTTTCATTGTGCTGGAAACTCCCTTCCTCTTTCAATTTCTACTTATTAAAACTAAATTTATCTTATTATCCAATCAGAAACATGTCCATGCTAGAATTAGAAAATTCATGATTTTTTACTCTATAATATGATTTGCGTTCTGAATTCAAATACATAGGAGTATAGTGGTAAGATTCGGCTTGGCTTGTAGAGTCAACTATTAAAAAACTTTGTATTTTTTAATCTAAACAATATTTTAAAAACAAAATTAAATTAACTCGGAAAATTTACAACTTAAACTTTAAATTAAATCAACACCGAGACAAACTTTTCAAATAACATACTCTTTTTATCTAAACCAACTCACTCGAGTTTAAGATATCTTAATTCATGAAATTACCATTTAAGATTACCATCTAATAGCAGCAGCATATTGTGCGGATATATACCCCATGCTTTTAAATATCAAATGAAAAAAAAAAAAAAAAAGAGTCCTCGAAATAAGTCTTTTTTTTTTTTTTTTTTTTGCCAATTATGCTAATATGCTAACATCCAATATCCTTGGTCTATTTACTAATGGATGTCTACATGCTTTTAAAGCAAGTGGGTAGTTCAAAAGCATTCATGTTCTTATCTCTCAATCTCCCAACAGGGTCCCTACAGAGAGGGAGGGACGGTAAGGTAAGCATCCTAAACTATAATAGTTATTTAAAGGAAGGTTGTAAATTCCACGCTGTTCTATTTGAAATGATTGTTATATCTCGTTTCAGTTTAAAAAACAGATTAAATAGAAATATATTTTATCTTACTCGATCGGAATATCAGTTTGTTTCATAAATTCTACTCAAATCCTAATTAAATGTTTTGGTTTCATTTTCTGCTATTCTGTTCTGGTGAAATAATATTTTTTTTAAAATATTATCTAGTTATATTGATCAATCATATCTGTCAATTTAATTATTTGATTAGGATGAAGAGTCTTATTATATGTTATTATACTTCAAGTTAAATTTTTAGAGAAATTAGAGTTTATAAAGGTCTTACGAGACTATTAATGATATTTTTATAATTTTATTTAAATTTGTAATTTTGTTTCAAAACGTTATTTTTTACGTTTTTTTAAATAATTTTTTTTTAATTTTATTATTCAATAACATGTTTATTGAGAATTTTGAGTTTCATAATTTATTTTGATTTGTTTTGTTTTTTATTATTATAGTCTTATAACTCAGGTCATGGATTTAAAATATTAACCCTTATTGATTTGAATCGATCCAATATATTATCGTTTTAATAATTTTTTTTAAAAAATATTATTTTGAATTTTTTATTCAAATTATATTTTTACTAATCATCCAATCGTCAAAACTCATCGAGTCAATTAAATCAAATCAGTTCAACTTTTTTTTTTATCAATTTAAATTGTATAATTTTAAATTAATTTATTTTTAAATTTAAATTTAAATTATTTTTATTAAATTAATATTTTAAATTCCATATATACACAATGCAACTTCAAAACAACAAATCAAAATACTTCAGAACCAAATATATCGTTTAAATTGAAAAAACAAAACGTCAACAACAACATAATTGACAAAGGAAGCTCTTCTCCCTTGGCAACATCGAGGATAAGACACCCTTGATGGATGGAGACTGCCATATTTCTATTTGAAAGTACTTGCAGTTTCGCGTCACATTCACTGAAAGATCAACACTCGTTCTCACAAAATACGATTATCTCTCATGCCAGGACATTGAAGGGAAGGTGTCTGTAAATTTCCATACTTGGTGACTATCTGCGCGGCACACGTTAGAGGGTGGGGATCCACTGAAGGACATTTTCTCTGATGCTAGGGTCAGTACCGCCTGATCGGTGGGTCTATCGCGGGCAACCGTATTCAGACGATTACGAACATCGTCAGCAGTCTACAGAGGAGACCCACCATCTTCACGGATCTTGTGCTAGGTTTCAAGTTTGCTCTAGATTATGTTCAATTTGAAGTCAAGATTAACATGCTCCATCATAATCATGTTTGATAACTAGCCTCAATTTCATCATTTGTTCCTTCAATCCAGCGCAACAAGCCGCAAAAGGTCATTTTCTGTGAGGGTGAGTGCTGGGACGCCAGTGAAAAATCATGATTTTGTTTTGTTTTACATAGCATTAGGTTAACCATCAGTCAAAGTTGGTAATTTCTGTTCCTTTACCCAGTAAGAAAGAATAAGCTTTATTGAATCTGATGATATCTCCATGTACAGAATTTCTCAAGGTGGCTTCAAAAGTAAGCACCAATCTATTCCGAGAGAAAAATGGCCCTCATGAAATGATGGTGTATTGATGATGTAAATTGTGAGCAGGAATGGCTAATGATTAATTTTTTTTTTGGTGTTAAGAGGATAAGATAAACATTATCTCTTAAGGCCTGCTTTTCTGCAAATGGTACTCTGCTGACTCCCAGGTGCATCTCATCTCTTTAGTTGGGCATCCTTCCAGGTATCTGAACCTTCTTTAATGCCAGAAGCATCACACAAGGCTTTCCAGATAGGGATCAACATCTTCACGGGAGGCCGTAATTCCTGAACATGGAAATCATGTTGGTGAAGTTTAAGACTATAATTAAGAAACAGCACAACAAAAATCCTCAATCGTCGACCATCTTTAGTTTTTAAAAGCCATACATGATCCTGTTTTATTTGTAATACCCCACGACCTGCAATTTCATGTAATTCATGCCTCCTAATGTCATTTAATCAGTCAAATCTTTTGTTTGAAATTCAAGTCTGAAATGCGAAATATTTGTATACCTCAAAAACTAACATTAGTTCTGCTTCTCCACGCAGAAGCAGAGACAAGCTCCAGTAACAAGTAACTGGAGATACACATTCCAGCAGCACCGGTTTCAAAATCTTGCCAATTGGAATAAAGCGATGGACAATTCTTCCACTGCATAGACAAAAAAAAATGTTTTAAAGGAAGAGAAAAATGATGGTAAAATATTTTTCAAAGGGAGAACTCGACCCTATAACCCCTTGCAAAATGACCTGCAATGGAAAAGGCTAGGTAGGACAATGACCATTTTTTTCTATGATAGAAACATGTGACAAATATAGTTGATCCCGGAGATGAAAAAATGGTTGAGAAATTTGATCCCAGAGAATGAAAATACAGAAAAATGCTGGAAACATGAATTCAGAACCTAAATATTCCCCTAAAATACAATTTGGAACCACATCAAAGTGATAGATTACAGCATATTCATCAATTTAGTGCGCCAACACACAAAACGCATGGCTACAGAAAACAATCATCTCATTTCAGTACAATCACTTGTTCAGACTTCATATCACTGTCCGATGGTAAGCTTCCGTAAATAGGTAGCTTTTATCACCACAATCAATATAATGCACCCAAACCACTTATGTAGTCATAGCAGTATAATTGCATGACATTTTTATATTGCTAGATTAGACAAAATTAGAATTTGTTTTAGTGTGTATTTATATGTGCTTGTACAGAGATGAAATTTACACAAAAGAATGAAATTCAAATAAAAAGAAGAAGAAATGTACCTTACATCGTGTGTTTCAAGTTGAACTCCGAAAGTTGGTATAACCACAACGGACTCTCTATCATTCAAGCATAAAAATAAGTACAGAAAGCAAACATAATTATCCGACATCAAATCACATAATGCAGTCTATCCTATCCCACCATTGGAAGCTAGCGAACTATAATACTCTCAAAAAAATTGAGAACCCAACTCCACCAGTTCTTACCTTTCATGACATGATTCCAAAACATTACTTTGACAAGGAGCACACTCAGAAGAAAGCCCCACAAAAGAATGGTGATTGATTTATCCTGTTAGTTGATGGCCATTACATTAGTTCACCCCACAAATTACTCAAAGCACTAGAGTAAACCAGCTAATTTACTCAACAAATGAAACCAGATGTATCCTTCTTGCAAAGATATGAAGAGAAGGTCCAGGATTACAATGACTAAACAGAACCTAGTTATTGTTTCTCGCATTAACCCAATGTTTTTATAGAAGGTTAGCATATGCAGCTCAATTTCACACGAATCCCAGTACTAACAAAAACACAAATGCCAAACTAATAGATCAGCTTTATCACGCTAGAACTCAACAATTCTTAATCTCAATTAGGAAGAGACATCAACGCATTTCCAAGAACAAGGTGAAAATTTACAAGAACTAAACAAATCCCACTTATCCATTCCTTCAATATTACGTAGTCTTGAAGAAAGCATGGTTATCAAACTGTATCACATTGAACCGTGAAAAATTAAATCACAGCAAAGACAATTCTTTTACCTTAACTAGGAAAAGATACGACGCGGCATTTGCGACAACAATGAGAAACCCTTTGCATTACACATCCTCACCACAACATGGTGCATATCAATTGCTTCTAAAGGCCACTTGCATTCATGTAAGTAACTGTATCTCCGGTTAACCATCGAAAAACCGGTCATTTTTTATAATTTAAATCATGAATAGTTAATTATTCAGTTACACCCGCATTCAAAAAAAAAAAAATAACAGCAACAATATATCAAAAAAAAAAAAACAGAAACTAAATCAAACAGTTTATATTACTTAAAAAAATCTAAATTCTTAACAAAAAAAATAATTTCTCATTTCCTCGCATTTATTTTAAGATCACAAGCAGAAAAGGCAAATTTAAGAGGCTCACCTTTAATGTTTGTGAAGAGAAGTGGTTGGTAATGGATTTGATCAGGGTAGATTGAGACTTGAGCAATGGAAGGGCTTCAAAACGACGACTTGCAGAGTCTCCTTCTCCGTTTGAAAGAAGGTGCCATTGCCGATGAATTGCGGTGCTGTGACTGTGAGTCCGACGAGTCCTTACCCAGTTACGAGAACTCGAGAGGTCGTCGTGTTAGAATTTTTTTGCCTTTTGCAGGAGGAAAGAGGGTTTATGTAATTCAGGCCCGTATAAACTATTAAGGCCCATTCCCTACTCATCACCGAGCAAAAGGGCCCATCTGGTCTTTAATTTTGTTTTAATATGACAGTTTTATTTGATTTTTTAATATATATTTTTGATGATGAGAACATATATCTTTTTTTATTAAATAGTATAAATATTGTTTTTAATGGAAGATAAAAATATATTTATATTATTTTAACATGAATTAAAATTTAAACCTGAGAATTAAGAAAAAAAATAAAAGATTTTTAAGTAATAAATATATCAATTACTAAATTAGATATATGAATTTTCAAAACCTATAGCCATGCAAAGAGTCTATTTTTTTTTAAAAAAAAAGGTTTTTAATGGTACTTGGATTTATCAAACTGAATAATTCAAACATCATGGGTTGTTTGAAAATTTAATTTGCGTTTTACCTTTTTATTATTAAAGTGATAAATCAAATTCATTAGACAAAACAAATTTAAAAAATTTAATATGAGTTATAAAATTAATAGGTTAAATCAAATCAATCTAAAATAATTTTATTTTTAAAAAATTAAGTTTTAATTATCTAAATTAGTTAGATTAATTTTAATTTTAATCTTGAACTAGGTATTATGTTAAATTTAACAACACTGGAATAAATAAGTTTTATCTTAGGATAATAATTTTGCATTTAATGTAAATTTAAAAATAAAATTGTTACCTTTATTGTTTATGAATATTTCAATCTTAAGAGAAGAAATGCTCATCAATAATTGAAATGTAATTTCATTCACGATTTACTTTATTTTTTTATTTTTTTATTTCAAATTTCGAGATCAATATTTAAGAATATTTTATTTATCTTAATGTACAATTGTATAAGAATTTAATTAGTATCGATTAGGAAAATAAATAATTAAAATGTGATTTTTTATAATGAAAATTAAAAACCAACATAATAGATATACCTTAAGGTGTGTATCGGTACTCGGCAACATAGTTATTAAACCCTGATTCGGGGGTTAACCTGGTTAAGGAACCGGGTCTCAGGTTATACTGGTTGACTTAGGTCAACCTAAATCAACCCAGAAATACTTTTAAAAAATATTTGAAATTTTAATATTTTATATAAAAAAAATTAAGAATCAATTCATGTAAATATAAGCTATACATGTTGTAAATAATAAAGTTTAAAAAATTATTTCAAAATACCTTTTATCCCATATTGAAAATATATTATCTTATCATTTTAAGTTGAAGTATTTAAATTAAAAATATTTTTTATCCCACATTAAAAGAGCATTACTTTTTCATTGTGAACATAAAGTATATATACTAAATGATTTCAAATTTTACATTAAAAAAATAACTTTTTTTTATTGTAAACATAGAGCATATATATATAAAAATTTCAAATCTCATATTAAAAAAATAAAATATTCTTTTAGTATTTATATAATGAACTTTGAAATTGATTAATAACTAATTAAAAAATATATATAAAAAAGATTTTTAATTAAAAAAATATTTAACAAAAATACATATCTTTACCTATTGGATCATTTAAGTTTTAAATTAACCTAGCAAGTTAAATGATTTTCTCCAAATCAATTGCTGCCCTGAGTTTTGAATAAAATAAACCCGCTAAAACTCCAAATCTCGGGCTATCCTGCCAAGCTGGGCAGGTCTTATAACTATACTCGGCAGGTCTCAATAATTAAAATTACACTTGTGCCATATTATTTTATTTCTTATCATCTTCTTTTTCATAATAGATGGTGCGTAGTCAAAATATAGCTGATTTATTGTAGATCACTCATTTTTTCTCCTTTATCGTCAAAAATAAAATAAAATATCGTGGTACTTATTTTATTGATATTTCAAATTCGTAGTGAAACCCTTTCGCAAAATAAAAAAGAAATTATGTACAAATTTGAAAAAAAATCGAAATTAAGGAAACTCCAATGTACAAATTCTGGCGAGGCGCAATAAAAAAATCGCCAGCCCCGAAACTGGCCTCGGCTCTCGCTTGTGCGTACGAGTTCGAGTCAACGACTCACTCACCTCGTTGAGTTGACCGTAAATCCTCAGTGATCACCATTTCAGTCCAAACCGATCTCTAATTGATGTCTCCGATGGCTTCAAGTTCCTCTTCTAATTCAATCCTTCCAGTCTCCGTATCTCCACTCGACGATGAGAGGCAAAGAGAGAAAGAGAGACTGATCAATGGGGACGAGAAGGCCTTCAGAGGATCTTCAATGACTAAGAGAGGAGCTTTTGCTGCTATTTCTTACATGTCGTGTGCAGGTACAAATCAATTCTTGAACAATTTACACTGATCATTTTTTTAAAATTTTTATTTCTGTTGTTTGATTCGGTCTGATATCTTTGAATGTTGATATCTATTATTAAATTATCTGCGTGTGGTTTTTTTTATAGGGAAAGGAATTTTGTATAGCTGATTTTTTGTTAGTTTTTCCCCTCATAGAGAGGATTGTTATTAGATTTTGTGAATTGTGGATTTGGTGACTAGGAATGTGGTTACTGGTGTTAATTTGAGGTTTAGAGTGATTAGATTGGATATTTTACCGGATTGTTTGTTATTTGTTTATGTGATTCCTGAAGTTGGATGGCTTATTATGTTTGAGATATTTTGGAGATTTTAAATGAAGTACTAACGTGAAACTTATTGAATATTACGGCTTCATTTTTTCTTGTATCCTTCCAGAAAAGCGCACGGATGAGGATTTTTTTTTTTAATAATTTGTAGGGAAATGAATCAATTGCAAAAGGGAAAAAAAAGAAACGAAATCGATGAAATAGCTGGATGATAGTCTTATATAGACTGTCATTTCTGAGTTTTTTGTTGTAATTATTTTCAGCTACTTACGGTTTCTGTTGCATGTTTTGCAGTGCTTCTGGTATTGTTCAATAAAGCAGCTCTTTCTTCTTATAACTTCCCTAGTGCAAATGTCATAACATTATTTCAGGTAGATCTTCCTGAGCTAACATGTTGCATTTTATTATTTGCCATTTTAATCAGAATGTTTTATGTATTTTATGCCTTTATTGTCAATGGCTGTCTTGGCAACATTATAGCCACATTTCACACTCTCGTTTTGGTTCCATTCAGATGATATGCTCGTGCTCTTTTCTGTATGCATTGAGACGCTGGAGAATTGTATCTTTCACTGATGGTGGATCTTTAACTACTTCTGATGTCAACGCTACTTTTGTACCACTGGAGACATTGATGCACACCCTACCTCTTGCATTGACTTATTTGCTTTACATGGTATGTTAGTGTGTAACGTTGAATAGGTTTCTTACCTTGTTGAATTTTCACTTATTATTAATTTCTACCTCTTCTACTGTTTCCCCATGAAAGCTAGTTACAATGGAGTCTGTCCGTGGGGTAAATGTTCCCATGTATACCACCCTAAGGCGGACAACAGTGGTATTTACAATGATAATGGAGTATATTCTGGCAGGGCAAAGATATACACGTCCAATTTTTGGAAGGTAAATGGTCCTTTATTGTAGCTATTCTATCAAAATATTATTTGTGAGCAATTTAAATTGTAATATTCTGCACCCACTATTATGACTTTGTCCAAAAATTTAAGTTGACGTCTCCATTAAGGTTGTGTTACACTTACAAAATCTCCCTGGATTTGCACGAGCTTGATTAATGTGTGTATTTTGTAGGAAAAAGAACAGAACAGAAATGAAAGAGCTTGAAGGAATATAACTGACTTTTTTTTTCTTCATTTTAATTTCTCCTTTCATTTTGATAGCCCTGTTTCTGCATCGAAATATCTAATTTGATAGAAACTTCAATATAGATTTTGCTGGTGGAAATAGCTACTGTTCCATTGTAATTTTTTATTGCTTCATTTAACTGAAAAGGTTAAGGATGTTACCAGTGTTGGGTTGATAGTTCTTGGTGCATTTATTGCTGGAGCACGGGACTTGTCATTTGACTTCTATGGCTATGCTGTTGTCTTCGCAGCCAATTTTACAACAGCTATATATCTGGCAACTATAAGCCGTATTGGTAGTACTCACACTTTTTTTTCTTCTTGGAATTTCTCTTCATTAGCTTGACATCTCTCTTTGTATAGTGGCTAACATGTTCTTTTTCCCAGGGAAATCCAGTGGCCTAAATAGCTTTGGCCTTATGTGGTGCAATGGTAAGTGAAGATGTTTAAATTAATTTGTAATCTGTTGAATTTATTTTCATGTGCTCCAGACTTTTCTGTCCTTTACCTGAAATTGTACATTGTGTTGCTTTTCCTATTACAGGAATTATATGCGGACCGGTTTTGTTATTTTGGACATTTATCCGTGGCGATTTGGGGATGACAATGAATTTCCCCTATCTGTTTTCCCCAGGTTTCTTGGTAATTCTTAAAGTCCTTTTTCCCCTTGTTTTAACCAAGCATGGTAGCTTAGTCCACTAGCACTTTGGAAGTCTTAAATGTACATTTAGTGTAGCTCCCCTTATGCTATAACACCTAATTCTCTGTACAAATCTGTACTGAATTAGTTAGGAATTAATTGGAAAAAATCTACATTCTTAGGCACCAATGGTCATGTGTGTCTTTGCCCATGCCTGGTTCCAATTCATTACTAGTATTGATGGGGATGTTCTGACAACCCACTGCAATTCAGTTCTTACACTTTATTTGGGTGTTAATGAAGTTTAAAATTCTCCCTCTTAACCGAGCTGATCAAGGTATGTACTGGTGTTGCAAGCACTGTGGTATCTTGGCTTTTTACCAGCATGAATCACTTGACGCATAAAGCTGTTTTAATTCTGTCATTTTCTTGTTTTAGTGCACTTATTTGTGTAGAGGGTTTTGACAAAAGTGGTGATAACTCTGCTTCTCTCTTGAGCAGGCTGTATTGCTTCTTTCATGTATCCTGGCTTTCTTCTTGAATTACAGTATCTTCCTGAACACAACTCTCAATTCAGCACTCACACAAACAATTTGTGGTAACATTAAGGTTAGATAACTAATCACTCTTTTATGTCTTGCTACTGTAATGCATGGAATTGGGCAACTTGTTGATGATAAGAGTTGTACCTTTCTTGGGAATGATATTCTAGTGCGTGTCCGAGTCATCTTTGTCAATCTCTGGTAATGGAGGCATGGCACTCTTAAATCTGAAATGAATTACATAAATTATTCAACTTGTCTGACCAACAGACTTCTTTTACTATTGTCTGATTTTGAATACCAAGCTACATTAACTATAAATTTTAGGATCATCATTTCGAATAAGGACCTAGCCAATGGTGCTAGTCACCCAGCTTCCCAGATTTACACAATACATTTATCTTAAACTTACAAGTGGATGCTTGTGTGTGTGTGAGAGAGAGAGTGTAGCCATGGCTGGACCTGTTTGTATTGCAGTAAACAAAACAAAAAAAGAGGGGGGGGGGGGAGGTATGTTGGCCTCTGTCAGGATCATTGCAGATGCTGTGAAACCAGGTTAGAAGTAAATAAATTAAAGAACAAGTTTTTAATCTTGACGGGAGTTGAAAATCTGGCCATGTTTGGTACATTTTCGAGTTTTGAAAAAGTGTCTGTGGTCATTTATATTTGTGTATTATAAATGTGGAAAAATGAAGGGGTTTTCAGCTACTCTTAACATCATTGCAGATTTTGCATGAATTTTTGAGGAGGTTGGAATTTTTCAAATATTATCCGTGGTTGCAAATTTTGCTATGAAATGGCGATAATTTGACATATTTGGGGTTAAAGAAGTGGCAATTCTAGATGATGAACATCAACTATTATCTTCATTAGTTATTGGTAAAATTCCCAAGTTAATTCAGCACATCTAGTGATCCATGGCTATACTGAATATTCCATCCTTGCCACAGACATTATGGATACTATTATCAGATCTTTTGGTATCATGTTGATGTAGGATCTTTTTACCATTGCACTTGGCTGGACTATTTTTGGTGGGCTTCCTTTTGATTTTGTGAGTAAAAACCTTCTTATATCTGTTCTCTAAACGCACTACTAATATCTCTTCTGCATTTGTGATTTCACTCTCTGATTGAATATTATTTTGCTTCCTTACAGTTCAATGTCATTGGGCAATGCCTTGGTTTTGCTGGCTCCGGTTTGTATGCCTACTATAAGCTCATAGGGAGGTAAATGCACAAACTATAGAGACCCTTGCTTCACAGGATGTTCCCGCCTGCTATAGGTTCTTGGAAGAGACCTAACTATGTCGAGGAGATTTTTGTTCGATAGAAGGTCACTGATTCAAAAAGCATATTCTGGGAACCACCAGGCCCCGACTCCAAAACTGACTACCATTTTTAGAGCTTTTATTTATCTTTTCTTGGCAACATTGCAAGTGTCGCGGTGTATCAGCCGGACCTCTGATGATGTTGAAATATGCTTATGATACTATCCCAACTGCCATTTTACCTTGTAAAAGACTTGCATGTTCCAGTGACTTCAACCTGTCGAAGTCCGTGTATATGATTGCAATTTGTGATGGAGCTTGACTTCAGAGTTCATAGAACGCCTTATGCTTGAGAGAATTCTGTTATTTACGTTTGCAGTTTTGCTATTAACCGGAGCAGCATTGGAGCAAAAATTAGGAAGCACTTTCAAGGGACGAGGAATAACGACCAGTACTTGTAAACTTCTGCTCTATTTCTTTTTCTCATGAAAGAAAACCAGTAATTAGAGAAATCTTGGATTAACTTTTTTATTAAAACCTATTTTTTTTTTTTTAATATTCTTGTAGTGAGCTAGCTAGATGATCTGATCATGTCAATCAGATTTTATCAAGTCAATTCACGCCTTAGATTTTTCAAGTTAACTCGCAGGGTTAATTTGGGTTTAACAACTTTGTCTTCGAGTATTAAGGTTTTCCTTTTATTGAAGATTTGTCTCGCTGTCATATACATATTTTTATAAATATTTATCTTTAAGCTTCAGGGTGGGAGGCTTCATCTTCTTCACAACACTGTTCCCCCGTAGCTCGTCTACAGCCACCACTTTTCGACCCCCTCATCGGTTAACATAACCATCAGAGGTTCCTTGCCTGCTGTAAAGGGACTTCTTTGTTTCATGTAAAGGGTCTTCTTCGTTCTCAAGGTTACACATCTTCTTCGTTTTTTGGTATCACATCTCCAACACATGCTAAATAATTCTTAATTTCTATTACTAATATTTCTAATAAACAAATCCATTAATAATAAATAATTACTTATTTTCTCTCTTTAATTTGTTATTAACATTTAAACCTCTATTTTATTAACGCACTAAACATTATTTTTTATTCGACAATAAAATTATACTCATGCGAATATAGATTAATTTGTTTTCCTTAAGGGTTCACCTTTACTCTTTTAAATATCCTTCTTAGGTAATAATTAATCCTTGTGAATATAGATTAATTTCCTTTCCTTGGGGCTCACCTTTACTCTTTTAAAAATATTTTTTAGGTAATAATTAATTCTTATAGAATAGATTAATTTCCTTTCCTTAAGGGCTCACATTTACTCTTTTAAAAATATTTCTTGGGTAATAATTAATCCAAGTTAATTAATAAAACCTCATTGGCTTTTGCATGGAGATTTTCTATAATTTCGAAATTATCAAGCTAATAATAATAGTAATAATAATAGTAATCTCTATTTTGTTGCATGAGCTGAGCTGGTGCCCAAAGAAACCGTTATTCTTCAAAAAAAAAAAAACCCAACTGTCACCCTTGACCCTCTTTCCCTCCCCTCCCCTCCCCTCCCCACCCCTCCTAAAACAAGCAATTCCATATTCCAGAATCTCCCAAAAGCGAAACCCTAACTCTCTCTCCACATTTTCACTCCACAATGCGTGTCTCTTTCACCTAAGAATCTTCTCAAAATCAATACATAAATGGAGGAGGAAGAGGAGAAGGAGGAGGAGAGCTCTCTGATTCAGCTGGCTGATTTCAGAATCGACGGTTCTTATTCACCTCCAACTTCTTCTTCTTCTTCTTCTTCTGGTCGACACCTTCACCGCCGGTCTACTTCATTACCGTCCTTAATGACTCTCGATGGCCGACGTTCAAGTTTCGGGAACGTCACCAAGGCTCTTTTTTATTCTTATAATAAACTTCCTGAAGAACCTCTCAGACTCTCTGTTCTCAAATTAGACGCCTCCTCCTTCGGTTCGTACCTTATGTTTCTTTTCTTTTTTTATTGTTTTTTGTTCTGTTCTGTTTGGTTGCTGAGAAAATGCAGGAAAATGAGAAATTTTTTTTAAGAAATTGAGGTTAATTTGTGTGTTTACAGAGATTGAAGTAATGAAGTCAGCTACAGTTGAAGAACTAAGGCAAGCGGTTGAGGCTGCGTTTAGTTACATGCCGCAGGAAGGGCCGGGAAAGATCTCATGGTAAAATTCAATTAAATTAACACGAAAATTACAAATGCAATTCGTGTTTGTTGATGCTTTGGATTTTGAGTTGTGTTTTGTTGAGATATATTTTTAATGAGGGGAGAAGTGAATTGTGATTTGGAAATCGTGTAGTTTGTGTTGGTTTGCTAGATGTGGAAGAGAATGTTAGGGTTTGGGGTTATTGATATATGATGCTTTGTTGTGTGAATTTTTGGTTTTGTGCAGGCCACATTTGTGGGGGCATTTTTGCTTGTGTTATGGTGATCAGAAGTTGCTTATGGAGACAGATTATATTAAGAACTATGGCATCAAGGATGGTGATCAGGTACGTGGCACGTTTTTCTTTTGTGGGTTTAGAAGATATTTTGGTTATTTCCTATGCTGCTGTAGGTTTTTTTTTTAATTTTTTTGTTGGATGGATGATCACTGCATTGTAGATGAAAACAGCTGCATTCATGGGTTTAGTGCGTGCATGATGCATATATAAATATAGGTGTAGATGTAATGGATTTTGGTGATTCTGGTCTTTATAAACTGAGATGAGAATGGCTAAGTTCCTGGAGTATCTGGTCTTGGTACTGTCGGGAGTTAGTATTGCTTTGCTTGTTTACTAGAGCTCTAACTGATGTCTATGAAATCTCGAAGAATCAAATTCAGTAAATGATATTGGGTGTCCCTGGAGTTGTTTGTTGATAAAGGCTATTTATTTTCCAGTTTTGTTACTAGTCTAAGGAACTGCAAAGAGTTTATGCTGGAATTCCTTGATGCTCACAGTTTCTTGTTTGGTATTTGCAGCTTCAATTTATCCGGCATGTCTCAGGCAACTACAGTTTGAAAAAGAAGCGTTCATTGAAAAAGATTGCTGGGTCAGAATCACCAAAAATGTAAGGATCTGCGCCTGACCATATCTTTCTTTGATTTCTTTAGATATTATCATTGTGTCAAGTATTTTGTTTCAGTTTACTTACTAGCTTTCAGTCACAGATAAACATGCTTGCTTGCCAACATAGACAAGTTTGTCATTTCTTAAGCTATGTTGAACTACTTAGTCTCTCCATTTTACCTTTGCAATTTTGCATAAACAAACACATGTTTTATGCTATAGTGCAACTATAAGAAAAAAATAGGCTCCGCGGAAATTGTTGTGTACTTAAGATATGGCAATTCAATTACGAGATGCTTTGGGTAGGCATGATTTTCACCTATTTCTGAAATCGACACATGCTTTAGGCTACCTTGAAACTAAAAACAGATTAGATTGCAGAAACCGGAGTGTACTTAAGATATGGCAATTCAATTTCTGAAATGCTTTGGTAAGCATAATTAATAATTTCCTTTGACATGTACGGCTTAGTGAGATTGAATGAACTCGTGGACAATCTATGAGAAAGAGATATGAAGGGTTTCGGTCTTCGGAACCTCTTGAAGCCCTTTAAAACATTATTATAGTTGCAACTTTGATGTTACCACTTGTCATTTGTAAATGTCTATTAAAAGGTTCCAGTCCACTTGCATCTGGCATGGGTTGCTTTAAAAAGTGTTAATTCTCTAGTGACTTCAGGAATCTGTCTTTGTTTATCAATTCATCTATCGGAACCATATATGACATTACTGGGAATGTGCATGTGCGCAGCTCACTGTCACCATCAAATCGCTCTGAAGAGAAAGAACAGAATTACGAAGACAAAGGTTATGATGACTTAGAGAATGGGAAGTGCCAGCATTTTCAAGATAAAAATGACGGCATTATTACACAAGACGAGGCCAGATGGAGTTGTTTCTTCAGACGGTGGTTCATGTACTCCAGGCTGTCAACCATGGATAGGACAATTGGCTGGAAGACTTCTCCATCTAGATCTGCCTGTGGTTTCTTAGGCAGTTTTAGAAGGATACTGCAGTTTTACGGTAACAATAGTTATTCCCGAAAAGGTACACTTAGAGAGGATTAGTGATCGGCTGAAATGCATCACAAATGCGGCTTCTTTCTGTTATTGAACCTTTACCTCGAGCCTACAGAGACATGCCGTGATAGCCTTAAATGTAAGCTGCCCCTAGTCTCTTAACATGCTGCGGAAACCATGTTTTTGTACAAGTGTTGCTTACAAATCTGAATTGCTCAGTGATTTCGGTTTACTCCACTAGCCATGATTACCCAATGCCCGATGGACAGTGGACAAATACATGCATTGATACAGGTAGTGGCACACTACACCATTCTCCGTTTCTTTTCCCAAATCTACTGCAATGCAATGGATGAGTTTATGAATTCAAAATTACTAATAAAATTATGTCCTTTCCTCGATTTTCCTGTCACTGTATATTCTCTCTTCCCACAGCGTAATTGAGTTTGAGGCTCTAATTTGACCCCTCCGGGAGTCCGAGTCTGAATTTTAAGTTGAATATTTTGATGAGAGAAATAGAAAACGTAAAAGCACTGATAACTTTCTACTGTAAGTATTTCCGCAAAGTTATTAAACATGGGCAAGGTTGGAATCACTGATTGCATGTATTAACCCGTTTCGTTTCAGTTTTTTTTTTTTTTTAAGTTAAAAGACAATGCTATTTTAGAAAAAAACAATTTTAAAATTAAACTTGCTTTTAACCGGGTTATTATAATTTTGACCAGGTTAATTTTCACAATGTTTTTAAAAAATTCAACGTAGGCCAAGTCAGACAAGTATTTTTGATACTGTGATAAAAACGCTATTCATTAATATTAAAAGTTTGAATTTTTTATTTAAAAATATATTTTTTATATTTTTAATTTGTTTTAATACATCAATATTAAAAATAATTTGTTTAAAAATATATTATTTTAATATATTTTTAAACAAAAAAAATATTTAAAAAAATAGAAATCAGATAAAGCCATGCCAACATCCGATCATCATCAATAAAATATTACAAGGGATGTTATGACACGCGGTTGATTAATCAAAGGCCCAAAGAATGACCGGTAGGGTGGTAAACGGTTTCTTTTTTCTAACCTTGAGTCCCAGCGGTCAGATAGGCAGGGCTGCCTCTATGAATCCCGGGCGGGTCGGATCAATGGACCAGGGTCAAGAACACACAAATCACACGTGCATAGCAATCCCTCTCCTCTCCACTCCACTCCTTCCTCTTGCCCATTTCAAACCTCAGCAATTTCTGTGGCAAAGAAAGAGATAACCCCCTTCCAAAAATCCCCTCCCCATTTCCACACAAAATCTACCATTCCCACCACCATCAGTCGTCACCTCTCACACCCCGAAGGACACCTCAACTCTAAATTTTGCATCTTTAGTCATCAGCCATGGCCAACATGATCATGGCCTCTTCCAAACCTCTCATCACCCTCTCCTCCTCTTCCCTCCCCACCAACACCAAACCCAAACTCCAAATCCCACAACTTTCCTTCCCTAAAATCCTCAAGATCACCAAACCCCAACTCCTATCTCTCTCCACCTCCACCCTCAAATCCCTCTCTCTCATTGCTGCCACTTCCTTAACCTTCGCACCACCTTCTTTGGCTGAAGAAATAGAAAAGGCTGCACTCTTTGACTTCAACTTAACACTTCCTATAATCATGGTTGAGTTCCTGGTCCTCATGGTTGCTTTGGACAAAATCTGGTTCACCCCACTTGGCAATTTCATGGATGAGAGAGATTCGGCCATAAAAGAGAAGCTGAGCAGTGTTAAAGATACATCTGAAGAAGTTAAGCAACTTGAAGAACAGGCTGCTGCTGTTATGAGAGCAGCTAGGGCTGAGATATCGGCTGCATTGAATACAATGAAGAAGGAAACACAGGGTGAAGTGGAGCAGAAGTTGGCTGAAGGACGGAAGAAAATTGAGGCTGACTTGCAAGAGGCATTGACTAAATTGGAGACTCAGAAAGAGGAGACTATGAAAGCACTTGATTCACAAATTGCTGCTCTCAGTGATGGGATTGTTAAGAAGGTGCTTCCTGTTCAATGAAGTTAATACTTTATGGTTTAGTATGTGCTTATATTTTGTGAGATTGGAAATGAATTCCGTTTATTAATGTATATGTTCTTTGAATTACACTGATGGTATGCAATGAAAGGAGTGAATTGTAAAAACTTTTTCTTTCTTTCCTTCTTGTTGCTTAGTTTCCGTTGCTCTTTCCCCCTCCTTGTTTTATGGAAATACCGAGTTAAGTTGCTTTGTGAGCTATAATTGTTTGTGAAATAGCAGTATAAACTTGTGTTCAGATATTAGGATGGAGTATAGGGAGATCTTTAACTAGTGGTTCCTGCCTTGAGTGGAAGACTGCACTTGAGAATCTCTAGGGAGAGAGTCCTGTGTTTTATCATAGAAAGATCTCTCAGCATTTTGGATTGCTATGAAAGATGGGGCTGGTATGGTCACCAAGGTAAGGTCTTGGGCTGTTCCCGACGGTTCTTTCGAGTGAACGGTAAGGCTAATGGTACTACTAGTCAACTACACTAGCGGACTATTTATGTGCTGACTGAACTTGCTTCGTAGTGTCTCAAAAGCTAAAAGCATAGGTGCGCTATCATTCAAAAAAGGACGCAATTGTGTTTTGGAGATTAGGATAGAGTTTAGAGAGCTCTTTTCCAAACTTTGTGACCATCCTGTTTTGGCCAGTTTGCCTCTAAAACGGATGCTTGTGGTTTTCTTTTGTGTGTGCCTTATTTCAATATGTGAACTGGCATTGCTAAACTTGAGAAGGTTATTACAACTTTAGTTTGTAGGAATTGGAGGGGAGAGGTAAATAAAGATGACGTTGGTTGAAGTCATCACACAAATTTGAGTTTGAGTAGCAACATTATTAATGAAGAACGTATACAATGAAAATTAGGCTAACTTGCTGGATCCTCTAATACTTTGTTTCTTAGGTTTTGTTGTTTACCATGTTTAAACAAAAATTTGTAGCAAGCTGGCAGTATAAAGTTGCCTTATAAGAGTATCTGACAGCCTCTTCTGATCATTCGAATCTGTTCTGGCACCTTCACTGCCTTGGCCTCTAAAGATGATGTGATGGTGCCTGTGATCTTGTTTTGTGGTTTTATGGATGTTAATTTTATTTGGCTATATGCTGATTGCCAATGGTGAGACTTGAGCAAAGCATAAAAGGTAATTTGGAAATGTTGATCTTTGGTTAGGTGTCACCAGACATCTAAGAGGGTGGTGAATTTGTGAATGATATCTGCACTCATTTCTTTAAGCTGAAATCTCTAGTGAGAGTTCCACACCCCAGTCCTTTTCTAGTAACCAGTAGAAAAATAATGGGATTTGAAATCAACTCAGTTTCTTTGATCCGAAACTGGAGTATTTGTAAGGCAACAATTCAACTCAGTTTCTTTGATCTGAAACTGGAGTATTTGTAAGGCAACAATTCGACAGGTGACCCTCGAGCTTTCTACCTAATGAAGAAACCATTGTGCAATTGAATAACAAATAGAAGCAGAAATCTAATACTGAGGGTGTGCAATTTCATTTGTAAGTGATTAGTAGCAGCTTCTAAATTGTAGATTTATTTGAAATTTATTGGTGACGTGAGAATTTGCTTTCTTATCCATAGATCTTTTGTTTCGGTGCCACTTCGATTACTAGAACCAAAAAAATATTTCACAATACGAACATTTTTGTAAATTTTATTAAGTTAATTCTAAAAGTCGAGAATGAAAGAAGAGAAAAAGAGAAATATTTTCTTTCAAAGTGAAAAACTTACATCTTCTAATGAGTTATGTTTCTATATATATATAAAGGAAGTGATCTAGTAATTCTTTTAAACATTTGAACTAGACTTATCCCTTGTAGACCAACACTAATAAATTCAAGCATTTTACCTTTGGAGAAAGAAGATCCTGCTATAGGATTATATAATAGTTTCCGGCACAACTGTTACAATTTTTAGTGAGAAGCGCATGAAATACATGCAAGATGATCGTTAGAACCATCGTACTTGCTAACCATTGATAAACTGATCGGATTAACCAGCTAAATTTAGTGTTAACCACTATATATCAAATAGAAGCTGCCGAGCTAGCTTCGTTCATCATATATTATACATAAACAAAGGTTTAGTAATGGATGAAATGAATGATAGTAAAAAGACAAACAACTTGAGTGCAAAGCATGATTTGAAGAGAAAGGTCACCATCGTCTAGACCAGATGATCAAAGTAATCGGCCGGCTGCACCCAGGTCCTGGGAGCATTCATAAACATGTGGTGGGAACTTCGAACTCACTCTATAGTGACTAAAAACTATGCAGAATTATCCATGGTGACCATAGCTGATCAAGGTTGCTTGTGTTTGACAATTAAGATTTGTGTGTGTGTGTGTATACGACTTTTGAATTATAATTTTTAATTTTAATTCATAATTCAAACAAAAGTTAAGAATCCCAACTTCTAATTAAAACAAGATTTAAATTAAAAATTATTTGTAATAAAAAACACTTGAGACTTTTTGAAGTCAAAAAATAAAAACTTAAATCGATTAATAAAAACCATAACCTAACGCTGTAATCACCAAAAACAGAATTCCTACTTGGCATTTCATTTCATTTTTTGAACGAGGGCTGGGATCTGGACAAGGATTGCTTGCTGGATTACATGATGGCTTACGCCAAGGTTAGACGCATCTTGCACATGTCCATGGCCATTACGCTAGGTTTCTTAGACTTGTTGGGTTTAATTTGCTTGTGTTTTGTCATGTCTTTCGATTGAGAAAACAGAGCCAATCTTGCGGTGCAAGTTCTTGATCTCTTCACATAGAAATTGACTGCTATTTTACAATATCATGTTTGCTACTGCAGCTATCTTAGCTTCGTAACGTCCAATGAATGCATGTCGCCTCATAAATAAAGGGCAACCTTGGCATTTCCTTTGTCTAATCAAGTCGTTTGTTTAATAATGTTTTAAAAAGTCTTTTAATTAAAAGTATTTTATTCTTGATTCTGACGTAATCATATTAAAATCATTCAAAAAAATATATTAATTTAATAACTTAAAAAAAACATTTTAAAAATCAAATCAAACCACAAAAACACACCAGCAATTTCAACTGCACCTCTTTAAGCTACTATTACACGAAACCCGGAATATATATATATATATATATATATATATATATATATATATATATATATATATTAAATATCTAATTTGAGTATGATTAATCTATCTAAAATTTAGTATCTGATCGGTAAATATTAAGGGCTTGTTTTTTCTGTGTTTTAAAAGTGTTTTTAATAAAATTTAAATTTTTTTTATTTTTTTATTAACTTCAAATTAATATGTTTTTAGTGTTTTCAAATTATTTTGATATGCTGATGTTAAAAATAATTTTTAAAAAATAAAAAAATATCATTGACATGTATTTTGATACGAAAAGCTATTTAAAAAGCAACCGCAACCACACTGCCAAACACACTCTATGTATCAGGGTTTGGATATGTTTGTCTCAATTAGAAGATTTAGTATATGAGTGTGATATATGAGCTTTGTTTTAAATTGAATAAAAAGAAAATAGTTAATTTTTCCAAACTATATTTCAATAATTCAAGCGAACCAAAATATTAAAAGAAAAATGTGGGAAAAAAAATAGGCAATGAACCCAAATTTGGAACTGAATTGTCATTTTAGATGCAAAATCTCAATTATAATCAAGAATGCAGGCCTCACCTAAGTCACCGTTTAAGAGTATGTTAGATTTTCTTTTTTACTTTTAAAGTGTGGAAATAATTATTTTGTAAAGTATTTTTTATTTGAAAATATATAAAAATAAATTTTATTTATTTTTTTAAAATTATTTTTTATATTAATATGAAAATACTAAAAAATATATTAATTTAAAATATATATAAAAAATACTTTTAAAATAAAAAATAAAAATCTCAAACCTTCCATCGTAAGAGAGAGATAGAGACAG
>Ga0325410_1000752_pt1 | contig 34318 bp, 27 predicted proteins | sample PopdelMetagenome_16_FD_206182 | JGI IMG/M metagenome (GOLD analysis project Ga0325410, IMG submission 206182) | Populus deltoides microbial communities from Bellville, Georgia, United States - Xylem-PdIQD-R3 | ecosystem: Host-associated > Plants > Phyllosphere > Stem > Wood/Secondary xylem...
TAAGGATCAATATTCCTTTGTTAGATGCTATTAAACAGGTACCTTCTTATGCTAAATTTTTAAAAGATCTGTGCACTGTGAAGAGAAAACTGAATGTGAAAAAGAAAGCCTTTTTAGCCGAACAAGTGCCATTCTTTAGAACAATAATGCTTTGAAATATAAAGACCCTGGTTGTCCTATAATTTCTTGCTTTATTGGAGAACATAAAATTGAAAGAGCTTTACTTGATCTTAGAGCTAGTGTAAATTTACTTCCATATTCAGTCTTTCAAAGTCTCAATCTAGGTGAGTTAAAACCAACTTCTGTAACTTTTTTACTTGCCGATAGATCTGTAAAAGTGCCTAGAGGAATAGTTGAAGATGTGTTAGTTCAAGTTGATAAATTCATTTATCCTGTGGATTTTATTGTCTTGGATACACAACCTGTTGAAGCATGTAATTCAATTCCTGTTATTTTAGGACGTCCGTTTCTTGCAACTTCTAATGCATTGATTAATTGTAGGAATGGACTGATGAAGTTATCATTTGGAAACATGACATTGGAGATGAATATTTTCAACATTTGCAAGCAACCTGGAGATAATACTGATTTACAGGAAGTGGACTTTATTGAAAAATTAGTTCATGATCAATTTGAAACTATTTCCAGTGAAATTGAGTTTAATGAATCTGAGAATTTGCAAATGATTTATTTTCAGGAAGAATCAAAGACAAGTAATTGGAGACCACAAATTGAGGAATGGCCATCACAATATATATCTCTTTGATCTTTTCATAAACTCAGTATATAGGCTGGAAACCTGTGACCCGATCTTTGAGATCATTCTCAGGTATAACAACGCTACGTACTGAGTATTATTATTATTATTACTATTACTATTATTGTTGTTGTTATTGTTGTTGTTGTTGTTGTTTTATTAATTATAATTTATACAATTAACCTCTCTGTGGTTCGACCCCGGTCTTGCCGGGTTATTTATTACTGTGACACTCCTGCACTTGGGATAAGACATCAACTCTTTGATCGTGTCAAAAGGTAAGTTTCCATCTCAACCACAACAAAATCCCAAGGGGCAATACAATGCAAATGCAAGTAGTTCTGGAAGCCAACACATGGATCAAGCCAAATCAGTCATCACTCTTCGCAATGGTAAGGTTATTGAAAAACTCATTCTCGAACCTTGTGAGAAAGATGATGAGTCAATCTCTGAGGGTAAGGAAGGGGTTGAATCTGAACATTGTAAAGAAAAGACGGATTCTTCACCAGCACTTCCATTTCCTCATGCCATGACCAAACAAAGAAAAGTCAATCACAACTCTAAAATCTTTGAAACTTTCAAACAAGGATCAATATACCTTTGCTGGATGCTATTAAACAGGTTCCTTCTTATGTTAAATTTTTGAAAAATTTGTGCACTGTGAAGAGAAAACTGAATGGGAAAAAGAAAGCCTTTTTAGCTGAACAAGTAAGTGCCATTCTTTAGAACAACAATGCTTTGAAATATAAAGACCCTGGTTGTCCTACAATTTCATGCTTTATTGGAGAACATAAAATTAAAAGAGCTTTACTTGATCTTGGGGCTAGTGTGAATTTACTTTTATATTCAGTTTTTCAAAGTCTTAATATAGGTGAGTTAAAACCAACTTCTGTAACTCTTTTACTTGCCGATAGATCTGTAAAAGTGCCTAGAGGAATAATTGAAGATGTGTTAGTACAAGTCGATAAATTCATTTATCCTGTGGATTTTATTATCTTGGATACACAACCTGTTGAAGCATGTAATTCATTTCCTGTTATTTTAGGACGTCCGTTTCTTGCAACTTCTAATGCATTGATTAATTGTAGGAATGGACTGATGAAGCTATCTTTTGGAAACATGACATTGGAGATGAATATTTTCAACATTTGCAAGCAACTTGGAGATAATAATGATTTACAAGAAGTAGATTCTATTGAAGAATTAGTTTATTGTTGTTGTTATTATTATTATTATTATTATTATTATTATTATTATTATTGTTATTGTTATTGTTATTGTTATTGTTATCTATAATTTATACAATTAACCTCCCTGTGGTTCGACCCCGATCTTGCCGGGCTATTTATTACTTCGACACTCCTACACTTGGAAAAAGACATCAATCTTTTGGTCGTGTCAAAAATCCACCTAATCAATCTTAGTTTGGACTCCTTTTTCTTCAAAAGATACCTCAAAGCTGTATGGTCAGTAAAAACAACAACTTTTGTACCAAGTAAATAGGACCTGATTTTTTCTAGTCACCACTACAAAAAGTTCCTTTTCAGTATTATGGTAATTGTATTGCGCTTCATCCAACATATGGGAATCAAATTCGATAAAATGCAAATTTTTCCCTATTATTTGCCTAAGTACAACCCCTACTGCGTAGTCACTCTCATCACATATAATCTCAAAAGGTTCATCCTAATTTGGTGGTTGCATGATAGATGCGGATGTGACATGCCTCTTAAGCTCATCATGGACATCTTTACATGCTTGATTAAATATAAAATCCATTTCTTTGGCTAATAGTTTGCATAAGGTTGTTGTAATCTTCGAGAAATCTTTGATAAAGTGTCGATGGAACTTACATGGCTAAGAAAAGAATGAACTTCCCTCACGCATGAGGGGTAAGGCAGTGATGAAATAACATCTATTTTAGCTTTATTAACCTCTAATCCACACCAAGACACAACATGCCCAAGAATTATTCCTTGTTCTACCATAAAATAACACTTTTCATAGTTCAAGACAAGGTTAGTTTCAATGCATCTTTTCAAGACTAAAGATAAATTTTCTAAACACTTATCAAAAGAATTACCATACACCATGAAATCATCCATGAAAACCTCAATTATTCTTTCAACATAGTAAAAAAAAATACTCGTGCATCTTTGAAAAGTTGTTGGTGCATTACAGAGACTAAAAGGCATTCTCCTATTGCATATGTACCAAATGGACATGTAAATGTAGTCTTTTCTTGATCTTTAAGATTAATAACAATATGATTATATCCATTATATTCATCAAGAAAGCAATAAAAAGACTTACTTGCTAGACGTTCAAGCATTTGGTCCATGAATAGTAATGGAAAGTGATCTTTGCGTGTAGAAAGATTAAGCTTTTTATAATCAACACATATTCTCTAACCACTCAAGATGCGAGTAGGAATGAGTTCATCATTTTTGTTTTTTACCAACGTGATTTCAATCTTTTTAGGCACTATATGGATTGGTATCACCCATTTATTGTCTGTGATAGGGTTAATGACTTTTGCATCTAATAGTTTCAAAATCTCAACTTTCACTACCTCCATCATAGGCAGATTCAACCTCCTTTGCATTTCTCTTGTTGGTTTCACATTTTTCTCAAATAGCATGTGATGCATACACATCGAGGGACTAATGCCCTTGATGTCGACTAAAGTCCAACCAATGACTGTTTTATGATCGCACAATAATTTCACAAGTTTTTCCTCTTGTGCAATTGTCAAACCTTTTGCTATGATAACGGGTAGTGTATTATTGTTGCCAATGAATACATACTTCAAATTATCGAGCAAAGGTTTCAATTTTAACTTTGGTACCTGTAAAATAGATGGCAAAAGTTTTTTATGTAAAAGTACTAAATCAACAAAAACATTACCATAGGGAGCGGTTTGCAAAGCTCGCAAAGCCAAGGATGATTCTTATATGTTTTGGGGAACATATATGTTCCTCCATCTCCTCTATCCTGGTAAAATTATATCCATAGCTCAAAGCCATGCTTAATTCGTCATCGCAATCAAAATAAAAAACTTGCTGCTCACATTTATCAACTTGGTCATAGCATGTGACCGAATAAATATTGTTGTATGGATATTTCATTGCATCATGAAAATTAAATTAAATTACTTCCTCTCTTACTTCTATAGATAAAGTATCCTTACCATAATCAATTTTAGTATTGACAGTTTTCAAGAATGGTTGGTCTTCCAAACAATATAGGAGTGTTGTTTGAGGAATCACGTTCCATATCAAGAATATAAAAGTCACGTGGAATAACCAAACTATTAATCTTGACTAGGACATCTTCTATCACACCAAGTGGATAAACAAAACTATGATGCGTAAGTTGTATTAGAATACTAGTTTTAATCAAAGGCTCAAGATTAATAGAATCATGAACATGTTTAAGTATAACACTAATGGATGCACCCAAATCGCATAAAGCCCTTTTAAAGATAGCATTACCAATAACATGTGGGATAGTAAATGCAGCTGGGTCTTTTTGCTTCAAAGGTAGATTCTTTTGAACAACAGTAGATACAACTTCACCTGTACTTACCATTTCATAGCCTTTTAGCTTGTAAGCTCTCTTGGTAGGACACAACTCCTTCAACAATTCGGCATATTTGGGAATTTGCTTGATAGCATCAATTAAAGGAATGTTGAGTTCCACTTTCTTGAAAACCTCTAAAATCTCTTTTACTTTGTCCTTTTTTTAGACCTAGAAGAACTTGAAGGAAAGGGGGGGATTTTCTTAAAACTAGAATTCATAGAGTTAGGACTTGCCTTTAGAGTATTGGTCGTTATTTCAATTTGTAGAGGAGTAGGGTGTTTTTTCTTTATGTTCGATTCGATTTGTATATCCTCTTTTTCCTCCATCTCAATTTGTTTCGACCCTTGCTATTCAAGTTCTTTTCCACTTCGCAGTGTGATCACACTAACATTCTCTTTTGGATTCAATGCTTGGGAGGGTAAGTTTCTATTGATTTGTGCTTCCAATTTCCCCACACTTGAAGCTACTTGCCCCATTTGCTTCTCTAAGTTGTGAATACTTGAACTTGTTTCCTATTGAAAAGACATGATATTTTGTTGCAAAGTTATTGTGTCAGAAGCTAAGTTTTTCATCATCTTACAAAGATTATCACTCAATAACCCTATAACATTGAAGTTTGTAAATATAGGGGGCTGCCTCGCTTGATAGTTCTGCTGGGGCTAAAATCTATAAGGGTGGAATTGTCGGCCTTGATTGCCTTGTTGAAGTAGGTTCCCATAACATAAGTTTAGACGATCTCTCCATCCGAGATTGTATGTGTTAGAAAAAGGATCATGGTTATGCTGGGGTTGTCCATTGAATGCTCCATCAACTACATTAGCTTGTTCAATGTAATCTTCTTGTATTGTTAGGCACATATCCAAAGCATGGCCTTGTAATAAGCATATGCTATAAACATTCACCTGTTATACATTTCTACAAGCCAAAGAATACACAAGAGAAGTAAGATCATTAACTTTATTCTCAAGGTTAGCAATACTTACCTCATTTACTCGTTTGCTTGGGAAGTCTCCACGTGTGCCAAATTATTTCGAGTTGGCTGCCATATTTGAGATCAATTGGCGTGCAGCCTCAAGTGTTTTATCTACCAATGCACCTCCACTTGCCACATCAATGATATTGCGGTCAGCAGGCATCAGTCCTCCATAGAATTATTGAAGGTATTTGATGATGAGGGCATTGAATGCATAGTTGCTCAAATCTTTCCCAATACTTGGAGAGTGTTTCCTTATGAGATTGTTGAATCCCACATTTCTTTCTTATGCCAACAACTCGAGAGGTTGGGAAATACTTTTCAAGGAAAATCTTCTTCATGCCATTCCAAGTTCCAATGAAACCGGGAAGAACGGAGAAAAGTCATGCTTTGCTGCCATTTTTAAAGAGAAGGGGAAAGCTTTCAACTTAACTTGTTCTTCATCAACTCCATGCGATTTCATGCCAATGTAAACCATGTGGAACTCCTTGAGATGAGTATGAGGGTCTTCTCTAGCAAGTCCATTAAATATTGGTAGTGGGTGTATAAACTCAAACTTGAGCTTGAAGTTGACATTGTTGTCAATAATTATTCATAATGGTTGATTCTCCATGTTGAGAGCAACGAACTCCTTGAGTGTTTATTGTCGTGCAACAACCATAGTGTTGATGCGAGCTTCCTTTCATAACCTGTGTAAAATGTTTTCTATTTTGAAATCTACGTGCACTTGTCTTTGGTTAGTAGATCATGTAAATAGTCAAGAAAACTAAAAGAGAAATCAAGCACACAAGAGATTTAAAGTAATGAGAATGAATGAAAATCCAACACTAAAACACAAAAATTATCTAAAAACCCTAGAAAACAACAGAATTTAGCCTCGATAGAGTGGGGCTAGTGGCTAAAAGCCACTAATATTTTTCACAATATTGTTTTTCTTTAGGAAAAAAAAAATATCAAGGCCTAATTCCACCAAAATTTTTGTTTTGAATAGTACCTAAACAATACCGTAACTCTATTTTGTTTTTTATTGCTTTTTTTAATGAAAAATAACAGTCACAACACAAGAATCAACTAAAATCACTTTCCCGACAACAACGCCAAAATTTATCATGATGTCGTGGTCACACAAATTAATTACCCAAGTTTAAATAAACAAAATAGTATAGAGTAAACAATGAATCAATTTCACGAGGAAGGTTTAGTTTAGATTTTTATGCTAAATGATATGAAATTGGGGGGAGGGGATGAGGTTATCTAGGTTATGTTATGGTAAACAGAATAAAACAATCAAGCTAAATTAAATAAATTAGAAAATTATCAAGAGAAAAAAAACCTTGGTCTCAAGTAATTGTCCACCTACAGAAATCAGAACTGATCATTGAAACGATATGTCAATTTATATTCTGAATATTTATCTTTTCTTCACATTAGTTACTTAATTGATATGTAGTGTAACTAACCATAACCATTAAACAACCATAGTATCCTCACTAGTAATTTAATTCAATGGCAGCTTTAAGAATTAGATTTGTTGATTAATATAAATAACATAATTGTCTGCAGTCCATGTTTGATTTGATTGAATGTTTTTTCTAATATTAATAACATAAATCCACCACAATTATTAAACTCAGTTGCTTCACAAGTTTATATCACAACTCCGGTTTTGATAGCAAACTTAGCAATAGAGTAGTTAGAATAATAACTTAGAAATCAAACTAAACAATCATAGAAAATAAGTATATGAAAACAAGCATACTCATCATATAAACTGAAAACAAAAAGTAAAATAGATCTCACAGTTCTTGAAATCTGAATGTTTTCGTGTCCTTACAACTAAGAAAAAGAACTTAGCCTTGCATGTCTATTTAGAAACTAATCAAGAGAAAAAATGAATACATGATTACATCTATAGGATGAAAAGTTGGAGTTTTTTCTTCCCTTCTGGCTGCTTTCTAATCCCTACTTCCCTAAAAATATAGTCATTTTCTAAATAGAAAATTTACATTTAAGGAATGCAATAACTATTTTCCTAAAAAAAGAAGAAATAGTCTTACATAAAATCTTCAAGCTTTGACTTTGGACTTAGAGGAGTTAAATTGCCCAAATAAAGACTTGGATGTTGGTTTGGATGCTTGGGAAGTAAATTGGATTTGTTTCTTCACAAAACCTATATGCTAGCAAAATCTATAAGTTGTATTAGAAAAGGCACATCTCTCTCATATGAGCTCTATTTCTACTAACATTTGGTAGGCTGATAGGTCTTCGAGCCAGGAATCGAATAAAATTGAGTTTGCATCAAATGAACTTTTCTAACTCAAGATATTCAAGTTGGAACGGCCAAAGGTCAACATTGGCAGAATGTGAGAGTTTTCTTTGAAAGTTGTGATTTCCATGCTCTTTCTTTTTTTTGTTTTTCTTGGAATATATGCATAGACAGGTATGGATGTTAGATTTCTAATGCCACTAGAATCACTTGATTTTGACCTTTATAGCTCAAGATCTGCACAAAACATCGATGAGAGGTCAAATCTGCTAATGTTTGACACGAGTTGGAACATAGTCTGAATTATCTCCAATTTACTTATTTTTTAATCTTACATCCTAATGTGCCTTCAAAACATAAAACAAATAATATCAAGGCATTTTATATATAAAACATAGGCAAAATACTAGGCAAATATAGGTAAAACTATCAAATAATATGGTTGCATCAAACCTTAACAAACCTCAAACCTTGCCCGTTGATAAACCTTTTAATGAAGTCGTGGAGGGTCAAATATTGGAATTCTAGAATCTAATACTAAACATATAGGAGTTGTGGAGCTTGAGAAACCATCCTTTAAGGAAAAGCTTCCTGGTACCACTAGTTAGGATATTATATGTTGTTTGATCCTAAACATATCACTATTGAATGTGGAATATGAGGGTTTTCATACAATTTGTTTTCATTGTGAAAGATATGGCTATGCTTTTGGGCGTTCCCTGATGTCACACATATTCTTACTACTATTAAGACTATTATAGAGAATCAACAAGATAAGGACCAAGACCAAATGATACGTAGTGGTCGTAGATTAGAACCCCTCAGATAAGGCCTTGGATGGTAGTGGGTGTAGAGAGAAAGCTATAGAGAAAGGAAAAGGAGAGAGAAAACTATCGGATAACCACATTATAGCCACCAATAAGTATGATTTTGGTTCTATAGATTCATATTTGATAGTAGAACTCAATAAAGATGGTTTCTAACTTCAATGATACCAAAAAAAGTAGATTGTGGCTCAACAAGTTTTTGATTTGATTCTTTTTAGTTTTAGTCAAATTAAAATGTGTTTTATGGCTTAAAATTTTATTTTAGATGGCCATTTGATGTTTTTTTTATTAAAAAAATTTAAAATTTAGTTTATTGATATCACTATCAGAAAATCTAAAAATACAAACGGAATCATCGACGATTTTTTTCTGTCAATATTTTAGGGAGATATTTACCGAAAAAAATATTTCATCGGTATATGCTTAGAGAATCCTAGTCAGAATAAAAGGAATTTTAAAAAACCAGACAGTATGATGATGTGTAATTTTTTGTGGATGATTTTACCGATGGAATTACAGTTGGATTCAAACAGAGATGGTTGTATAGTGACATGTCACTTATATCGACAGAATTGCCAATGGATTGACAGACAGAATAATTTCATCAGTAATTCTATCAGTAATAGTTAATTATATTTATTTGTAAATTGTTGAAACTTATGTCCAATTACCGATTGTTGTGATGAAATAATATTGTTTGTTTAACAGGTCAGCTTTATTGCCGAGTTGTAATTTCCGTAAATTAATGTGTACAAATTTATATGTACTTAGATAATTGATAATGAATTAAGAGAAGTATAAAAGTACTAACATGATCAAAGAGTTTGATGTCTTATACCAAGTGCAGGAGTGTCGAAGTAATAAATAACCCGGCAAGATCGGGTTCGAGCCACATGGAAGTCAACTATATAAATTATAAATAATAAGAGAAAAGTTGAAGAGAACTTTTGAGATGTGATATTAATGTAAGGATTAAACAATGATAAAATAGTTGTCAAGGTTAGAGGATCCACTAATGGTATTTCAAATAAATATAATATAAACTCTTTTTATTACTCAACTGGAAACCACACACAAAGGAGGTTCCAATCGGATGATTTGTTCTTAATAGTTCATTATAAATTATTAACATGATCATATTAGTTATCTTATTTAAGTAACAACAATACTTTTAATCATTTAACAAGTAAGGTATTAAGAATTAATAAGATAAAAATGATAAGACATGTTAATAGCAAACTTTCTTAGATGTAAGCAATGAAGTCCATATTGAGTTTATATTATACATATCCTAACACCATTAGTGAAACCTTTTCACCTTGACATATTAAACATAGCTAAACATTATGAAGAAGAGAAATATAAATAAACAAGATGAGAACATAATTATATAAGTATAGTAAAGGAAATGAAAGGCATAAACAAGATATTAATGAAGCTATAAGATGAAATAAAACTAGAACATTAAAACTACAAAGAAAGAAAGCAAGAAAGGAAATGATCTTGATCTGAAAATCAAGATGCCTAAATACATGGCAAATGCCTTCTTTTATAGGCCAAAATTCAGAACTATTGATTTGATGACTAATTATTGAATGGGTACCTCTTGACTTGGTGACAACCGTTATCTTCTTGTTTGAACAAAACGTCATTGTTAACGTCAGAATTTGAATAGATAATCTTCATGAAAGTTCTAGGCATTTGTCTCAGCTTTCCAACAAAATAAGAATTAGTGCATTTGGACATCTAGAACTCGAGATATGGGCTGAACACTGAATAGTGTCTGGGCTACAGGACAAATTTCGACTTCTCTGTTGTTGCTATAATTTGAACTTGAAAACGGTTCTTTTGAATCTTAGACTTTTCATGAAAGTTTTAGGCCTATGTCTTAGCTTTCTATCCATATAAACCAGACCTAAATCCAAGTTCTATAGCTCCAATTATGATCCAATAACCGAATGGTGTTCTAATTTGAATTCAAGCAGCATCTCTTTTCTAAGCTTAGCCTTCTCTTTGTCTTCTCAATTTCAGTAGTTAAACTCATCAATCAATCCTTTGATTTATGAGATAGGCCTGCATTTAAAATGAACATTTACCATAAATTAAAGGTATCTTATATTATCAGACTTGTTATTATAAAACATGCTCTAGTTAAGGAGTTATTGATACTTCAAGTGCAAAATGATGATATAAAACATTCATAAAAATGCACTTTTAAGTACTAATCAAGTACGTTGGATAATCTTGAGTTAAACCAATATTTTTGCAAATTTATTTACTTAACGTAGTTAATTAATACATGTTGTCATCATTATTTGATATAAGTTTGATAAATTAGTCATGGATGATCGTTCATGAATGTATCGAGATTCACCCCAAGGATTGTGGAGGATGGATTATTGTAATGGGGTTCAGGGTTTATTAATTATGTAACATCTATTCCGAGAAATATTAGTAGAGGCAGTATTAGATGTCCATGCAAGAGGTGTAAAAATAAAAATTTTCTCAATCCAAATGTTGTAACGATGCATCTTCTATACAAAGGGTTCGTGAAGGAATACCTATGTTGGCATGCACACGAAGAACCATTTGTTCCTCACGAGACCATGGTAGAAAGGATGGTTGGGTCAACTTCTAGTGCTAGCAACATGCATAGAGTTATAAATGACAACAATAATTCTTACAGGACTATGGTTATAGATGCGATGAAAATGAATCAGGGTCATATCAGTCAATGTCCAATCATAAATGAAGAACCTAATGCAGATACCGCCAAATTTTTGATATTTTGAAATATTTTGACAAACCATTATGGAATGGTTGCATAAATCACAATAAATTATCGACCGTTATATAAGTGTTTATCATCAAGTCGGATTATGGGTTGAATGAGGTCTATTATGACAAAATTATTAAATGGGTGAGAAGCATTTTTACCTGAAGGGAACAAGCTGAAAGAGAACTTTTATGTTGTTAAGTCCATGATGAAACCCTTCGGTCTAGGATACTAGAAAATTGACATGTGTCCAAACTTTTGCATGTTGTACTACCTTGAAAATGCTGAGCTGACTGAGTGTAAGACATGTGGGCATTCTCGTTATAAACCTAGAATCGGTAGGGGAAAGACTCTTATAGCACATAAAAAACTTAGATACTTCTCAGTCACACCTAGACTGTAGAGGTTATTCATGTCATCATGGATTGTTGAGCACATGACATGGCACCAATCACATGATGTGGTGGATGGAGTGATTGTGCATCCTTCCGATGGTAAAGCATGGAAACACTTTAACAGTGTGTATCCTCACTTTTCAGCTAAATCAAGGAACGTGCATCTTGGGTTATGTACAAACGGATTCATCATTTTAGATCATTTGCTGCTCCTTATTCTTGTTGGTCGATTATACTCATTGTTTACAACTTCCTACTAGGGATGTGTATGAGGCCGGAGTTCATGTTTTTATCTAAGATGATACCTGGTCCTAATAGTCCAAGCCGGAATATAGATATTTGTCTTCGATCATTGATTGATGATTTGACGCAGTTGTGGTTCCCCGGGGCTTTGACTTATGATTTATTGACGAAACAAAATTTTCTTATGAGAGCAACTTTGATGTGGACTATTAATGATTTTCCAGATTATGGAATGGTTTGTGGTTGGAGCACGCATGGAAAATTAGCATGTTCATACTGCATAGAAAACAACAAGGCATTCACGCTAACAAACGGGGGTAAAACGTCTTTTTTTTACTGCCACCGGCTAATGCAATCATATTATTTGATAGTTTCACCCATATTTAACTAGTGTTTTGCTAATTTTTTATATATAAAATGCCTTGAAATTCTTTATTTTATATTTTGAAGGCATTTTTGGATGAAAGATGCAAAAAGGAGTAAATTGGAGGTAATTAGCATATTTGACCTTCAATCGATGTTTTGTGCAAAGCAGAGCTATAGCGGTTGAAATGAAGTGATTCTAGTGGAATTAGAAAGATAACATCCATACCTTTCTGTAAATCTAAGGAAAGAAAAATAAGAAAAGGAAGAACATGGAAATCGTAGCATGCAAAGTCAAATCTTGCAATCTGCCAATGTTAACCTATGGTCATTCCAACTTGAATATCTTGAGCTATAGAAATCCATTTGATGCAAACTTAATTGATTTGGATTCCTGACTCAAAGACCTATTAACATACCAAATTTCAGCCAAAAAAGATCTCATATTCGGGAGACATGATTTTTCTAAAATGACAAATGAATTCTGCTAATAAACAGGTTTTGTGAAGAAACGAGTCCAAATTACATCCTGAAGCATCCATACCGACATCCAAGTTTTTATTTCAGCAATTTAGCTCCTGTAAGTCAAAGCTTGAAGATTTCATGCAAGGTTATTTCTTCTTTTTTAGAAGAATAGTTATTGAAGTACTTAAATGTAAATTTTCTACTTGAGGGAGGACTATTTTGTAAAATAGAGACTAGAGTTTCCTAGGGTATAAAAGGAAAGAGAGAAGGAAAAGAAGAGAAGGGAGGGAGATAGCTAGAAGAGAGGAACACAAACCCTTTTTCCCACAAACTTGAATTCATACATTCTTCTTTCTTTTTGGTTAGTTGTTCAATAGACATGTAAGACTAAACGCTTTTTCTTGGTTGCAAGGACATGGAAACCTTCGGATTTCAAGAACTGTGAGATTTATTTTACCTTTTCTTTTCAGTTTATATGATGAATATGTTTGTTCTTCTATGCTTATTTTTCCTATTATTGTTTATTTTAATTGCTAGAGTGGACTCTAAGTTATTATTGTAGACAATCTATTGCTAAGTTTGATATCAAAACCGGAGTTGTGGTATATGAACTTGTGAAGCAACTGAGTTTAATAATTGTGGTGGATCTACGTTATTAATCATAGGGAGAACATTCAATTAAATCAAATATAGACTGCGAACAATTATGTTTTCTTGATTAATCAACTTATCTAGTTCTTAAGGCTACCATTGAATTAAATTACTAGTACAGACATTGTGGTTGTTTGATGGTTAGGGTTAGTTATACGGCGGATCCGTTAACTAACCAATGTTAAGAAGAGATAAATATTTAGAATATAAATTGATGTTTCGTTTCTATGATCACTTTTGATTTCTGTAGGTGGACGTTTACTTGTGACCAATGTGTGTTCTCTTGATAATTTTCTGATTTATTTACTTTCACTTGATAGTTTTTTGTTTTCTTTTGCTTTAGCTTAGATAACTTCCAAACCCCCCCCCCAAATTTCTTATCATATAGCATAAAAATCTTGACTTGAACCTTTCTCATGGGATCGACCCTTTGTTTGCTCTATACCGTCTTGTTTATTTAAGCTAGGATAATTAATTTATGCAACCGCGACATCGCAACAAATTTTGGTGTCGTTGTCAGGGAAGTGAATTTAGTTGATTCTTGTGCTGGAATTTTTTTTTGTTGTAATTATTATTTATTTTGTTGAAAAAAAAAGAGAAACATATTTTTTGCTTGCGGCTGTACTATACAGTACGGTACAGTTACTATTCAAAGCTAATTTTTTGGTGGAATTAGGTCTCAGCCTTGTGTTTCCTGAAGGGAAATAGGACTAGTTGCTTTTGGCCACTAGCCCCCCTATCGAGGCCAAATTCCATGTTTTCTAGGATTTTTAGGCAGTTTTAGTTTTCTAGCGTAGGATTTTCGTTCAATTTACATTGTTTTCAATCTTTTGTGTGGTCAATTTCTTTTGAGTTTTCTTAATGATTTATGCATGTAACCCATTCTACTAACCTAAGACAAGTGCAAGTAGATCTCGAAATAGAAATGCTTTATGCAGGTTATGAAAAGAAGCTCACATCAACACCGTGGTTGTTACACGACAACAAACACTCAAGGAGCTTGGTGCTCCTAACATGGAAAATCAACAACTATGCATAAACATTGACAACAATGTCAACTTCAAGCTCAAGTCTGGTTTTACACACTTACTGCCAATATTTAATGGACTTGCTGGAGAAGATCCCCATACTCATCTCAAGGAGTTCCACATGGTTTGCATTTGCATGAAACCGAATGAAGTTGATGAAGAACAGGTTAAGTTGAAAGCTTTTCCCTTCTCTTTAAAAAGGGTAGCAAAAGGCGTGGTTTTTCTCTATTCTCCCAGGTTCCATTGGAACTTGAAATGCTATAAAAAAGATTTTCCTTCAGAAGTATTTCCCAACATCTCGAGTTGCCAACATAAGGAAAGAAATATGTGTGATTCAGCAATCTCATGGAGAGACACTCTTCGAGTATTGTGAAAGTTTTGAGCAACTGTACATTCAATGCCCTCATCATCAAATACCCAATCAACTGCTTATTCAATATTTCTATGAAGACTAATGCCTACTGACCGCAGTATCATTGATGTGGCAAGTGGAGGGGCATTGGTAGATAAGACACCCGAGGTTGCACGCAAATTGATCTCCAATATGGTAACCAACTCGAAACAATTTGGCACGCGTGGAGATTTCCCAAGCAAACGAGTAAATGAGGTAAGTATTTCTAACCTCGAGAATAAAGTTAATGATCTAGCTTCTCTTGTGCGTTCTTTGGCTTGTGGCAATGTATATCAGGTGAAAGTTTGTAGCATATGCTCCTTACAAAGGCATGCTTCGGATATGTGCCCAACAATGCAAGAAGATTACATTGAACAAGCTAATGCAGTTGATGGATGATTAGTACTTAAAAATGCATTTTTATCAAGGTTTTATATCATCATATTTCACTTAAAGTATCATTAAATTCCCCAACTTAAGCATGTTATATAATAACAAGTCTGATAAAATAAGATATCTTTAATTAATGGTAAATGCTCATTTTGAATGGAGGCATATCTCACAATTTAAATGATTGATTGATGTGTTTAACTATTAAAATTGAGAAGACAAAGAGAGGGCTAAGCTTAAAGAAGAGATGCTGGTTCAATTCAAACTGGAACACCATTCAGTTATTGGATCATAACTGGAGCTGTAGAACTTGGATTTAGGTCTGGTTTATATGGATGGAAAGCTAAGACATAAGCCTAACACTTTCATGGGAGTTCAAGATTCAAAATGGTCGTTTTCAAGTTCAAATTGTAGCAACAAAAGAGAATTCGGAATCTGTCCTCTAGTCCAGACACTATTCAGTGTTTTAACCCATATCTCGAGTTTTAGAAGTCCAAATGAGCTCATTCTTGTTTTGTTAAAAGGCTAAGACAAATGCCCAGAACTTTCATGAAGATTATCTGTTCAAATTCTGACGTTAGCAATGACGTTTTGTTCAGACAAAAAGATAATGGTTGTCACCAAGTCAAGAGGTGGCCACCCACTCAATAATTAGTCATCAAATCAATAGTTCCAAATTTTATCCTATAAAAGGAGACATTTTCCATACATTTACACATCTTGGTTTTCAGATCAAGATAATATTCTTGCTTTCTTTCTTTATATTTTTGTAATGTTTAAGTTTTGCTTTCATTAATCTCTTGTTTATGCTTTTCATCATAACTATGTTCTTATCTAGTTTATTTATGTTTCTCTTCTTCACAATATTTAGCTAAGTTTATTATCTCAAGGTGAAAAGGTTTCACTAATGGTGTTAGAATATGTATAATATAAACTCAACATGGTGTTCAATGTTTATATCCAAGAAAGTTTGTTATTAACATGTCTTATCTTTTTATCTTACTAATTCTTAATACCTTGCTTGTTAAATGATTAATCTAGATTTGTGTTGTACAACCCTTAGTACAACAAATACTTTGTACTTTCATAGCCTACTGTATGGTATAACCGACACGTGTGCTATGAAAGGAACTTGATTTGTTGTTAACATAAGTTAACATCATGAATTCCTAACAATATTTAAAAGTATGGTGTTACTAAAATAAGATAATTAATATGATCATGTTAAAAATTTATAATGAACTATTAAGGATAAGTCATCCTATTGGAACCTCTTTTGTGTGTGGTTTCTAGTTGATTAATAAAAAGAGTTTATACTATACTTATTTCTAATACTATTAGTGGATCCTCTAACCTTGACAATTGCTTTTATCTTTGATTAATAGTCACATCAATATCACATCTCAAAAGTTCTCTTCAACTCCTTTTCATTTGTTGTTTATAATTTTATATAGTTTACCTCCCTATGGTTCAACCCCGGTCTTGCCGGGTTATTTATTACTTCGACACTCCTTCACTTGGGATAAGACATTAATCTTTTGATCTTGTCAGTGGAGCATTCAATAGACAACCTTAGCATAAATATGATCCCTTTTCCCACACGTACAATCCCGGATAGAGAGATCATCCCAACTTACATTATAGGAACCCACCTCAACAAGACAATCAAGGCTGACAATTCCATCCCCATGGATTTCAGCCCCAACAGAATTATCAAGCAAGACAACCCCCTCCATTCATAAAATCTAATGTTATGGGGTCATCATCTAGTGATGATCTTCATGAGATGATGAAAACTTTGGCTTCTAACACTGTGACCTTGCAACAAAATATCATGTCTTTTCAACAAGAAACAAAGCCAAGTATTCACAACTTGGAGAAGCAAATGGGGCAAGTAGCTTTAAGTGTAGGGAAATTGAAAGCATAATGAATGGAAAATTGTCCTCCTAAGCATTGAATCCAAAAGAGAATGTTACTGTGATCATGCTGTGAAGTGGGAAAGAACTTAAAAAGCAAAGGTCGAAACATATTGAAATGAAGGAAGAAGAAGAGATAGAAACCGAATTGAGTACAAAGAAGAAACATCCTCCTCCTTCACAAATTGAAACCACAACCAATACTCCAAAGGTAAGTCCTCACTCAATGAATTCCAATTTTATGAAAACTCCCCCATTTCTTGTGAGTTCTTCTAGGTTTATGAAAGAGGACAAAGAAAAAGAGATTTTAAAGGTTTTCAAGAAAGTGGAACTCAATATTCCTTTGATTTATGCTATCAAACAAATTCACAAGTATGCCAAATTCTTGAAGGAGTTGTGTACTACCAAGAGAGCCTCCCAGCTTAAAGGCCACGAGATGGTAAGTATGAGAGAAGTTGTATCTGCTGTTGTTCAAAAGAACATGCCTTTAAAGCAAAAAGACTCAAGTGTGTTTACTATCCCATGTGTTATTGGTAATGTTAGTTTTAAAATAGCCTTATGCGATTTAGGTGCATCCATTAGTGTTATGCCTATACATGTTTATGATTCTCTTATTCTGGAGCCTTTGAATAAAACTAGTATTGTAATACAACTTGCGGATCGTAGTTTTGTTTATCCACTTGGTGTAATAGAAGATGTCCTAGTCAAGATTGATAGTTAGGTTATTCCATGTTATATTTATATTCTTGATATGGAATATAATTCTTATGATTTGTCAAACAACACTCCTATACTATTTGGGATACCATTCTTAAAAACTGCTAATACAAAAATTGATTGTGATAAGGATACTTTGTCTATGGAGTTAGAAGATGAAAAAATTGAATTTAATTTTCATGATGCAATGAAATATCCTTACAACAATGTTTATTCTATTACATGTTATGATCAAGTTGATAAGTGTGTGCAACAAGTTTTTAATTTTGATTGTGAGGATGGATTAAGTGTGGCTTTAAGCTATGTCTATGATTTTACTGAGATAGAAGAGATGGAGAGGCACATATGTGTTCCTCAAAACATGCAGGAATCAGCATTGGCTTTGCAAACCGTTCTCCATGGTAATGTCTTCGTTGATTTAGTACTTTCACATAAAAAGCTTGTGCCATCTATTTTACAGGCCCCCGAGTTAGAGTTGAAACATTTGCCTGATAATCTGAAGTATGTATTCATTGAAGTCAATAATACATTTCCTGTTATCATAGCAAAAGGTTTGACCAATGCGCAAGAGGAAAAACTTGTGAAGTTGATGTGCGATCACAAAACACCCATTGGATGGACTTTAGCCGACATCAAGGGCATTAGTCCCTCGATGTGTATGCATCATATACTATTGGAGGACAATGCGGAACCAACAAGGGAAATGCAAAGGAGGTTGAATCCGCCTATGACGGAGGTAGTGAAAGCTAAAATTTCAAATCAAGAAATCAAGTCCATTTTGGAGAAAGCAGTGCAACTTAACCGACGAGAGTGGAGTCTATAACTTGGTGATGCACTTTGGGCTTGTCGGACTACTTACAAATCACCTATAGGTATGTCACTTTATATGATGATTTATGAAAAAGTATGTCATCTACCGGTGGAGCTTGAACACAAAACGTTTTGGGCCATTAAACAATGTAACATGGATTATGATGCTATTGGGATTACAAGAAAGTAGCAATTGCAAGAGTTGGAAGAAATTTGAAATGATGCTTATGAAAATGCAAGGATTTATGAAGAAAAGACCAAGAGTCTTCATGATCAAATGCTTACAAGAAAGGAGTTTCATGTTGGAGACAAAGTCCTTCTTTATCATTCGCATTTGAAACTTTTTCCTGGAAAGTTGCGCTCTCATTGGATTGGATCCTTTGTTATTTCTAATATTTTTCCTTATGGTGCAATTGAAATTACAAATTTAGAAACAAACAAAGTGCTCAAGGTCAATGGGCATCGCATGAAACCTTTCTATGAAGATTGGATAACAGAACTCACCGCTTTTATGGAGTTAACTAAACCAATCTATCAAGCATGAGCATGCGATGTGTCGAGCCAATGACATAAAACAAAAGTGCTTACTAGGAGGCAACCCATCACAAAAAGAAAAAAAATCAGATTTGCTTTCTTTTTCCCTTATCTTTTATTTTTCACATTTTACTTTATTTTTGTCATTCTCTTATATTCCTTTTCTTTTATTTCAACATTTAGGACAATTTTGTGTTTTAAGTGTGGGGGTATTAAGAGAATTTTGGTTTTCTTTGTTGTTTTTCAAAACAAATATCTATGTTTGATCATTTTGAACTCCCATTGGTTTACGAGAATATGAGTATTATGTATGAGAATTAGTTGAGATAAATGAAGATATAAATCGAATGAATGAGTGTGCATGCAAGTTTTAACGTTTAATTGGTGCAGGGATTAACTTTTAAAATATGTCATGTTGACTTTATAGTGTTATACCAATGCAAGCTTTTGAGCCTTCAACATTATATTCTTTGATTGCGCATTCTTTCAATGATATGTATCTCTATAACTTGCTTCATATCTTGTTGAGATTACATTCACATTACATGTGTACATGAAGATGATAAAGGCATTAGGAATTTTAACCACTTAAGCAAAAAAATCCAACCTAAAGCATATTATCCTTAGTGAGCCTATTTTGAGCTTGTTTATCTTTTCTTTGCTTTACCCATGTGTAAACCTTAACGTTTTATATGTTTTCCTTTTCCCCTGGCCAAGGATTAGTAGAGAATATACTTGTTGATATCTCATGGGATTATGGTCGAAAATTATGTGAAAAGAAAGAAAAAGTGATGCTTGATGAAAAAATGGGCAAAGTTGCCAAAGAAGAAAAAAAAAAGAAAAAGAAAAGAGAAGAGAAGAAGTGTTCCATTATGTTCATAGTTCTTAAAATTTTATGTTGATGAAGCTTGAAATAAAAAAAAAAGTTAAGTATTGGTGCTTAAAGATGGAAAATTTGTGTGTTTTAATGGAATATCTTGTTTGAAAGATCAATTTTTTGTTTTTTACAATGCTCTACTTCCTTTGGTTTTAGCCTTTTCTTTTACTTTCTTTTACCTCATCTTAATCTTAGCCCCATTACAACAAAAAATGTAAGTCCTTTTAATTCATGCATTTCTTGTAATATTTTAGTAATGGAGATGAACTTGAAAAGCAAGCTTATGGTAGAACATATTCATTGATTGAATTTGAGAGATTTAAACACAAAAGCCCTAAACACGTGAGTGTTGAAGTGTATATCAATGAGAGGACTTATTACTTTGGCATGACATAGATTCATTTAAATCCCCACGATCAATTGAGTTTTGAAGTTTGCATATAAATAAATTCATGAAAAATTGTACTCTTTATCCTTCTTGTTTATAATGCATATATTCTTAGACATTGATGGGATATTAGGAGATTAGTCATAGTGATTTAATTTTAATTTATTTTCAATTTGATCTTATCTATCCTTTCTCGAGGATGAGTAAAAGCAAAGTGTGGGGATATTTGATGCAACCATATTATTTGATAGTTTCACCCACATATAACTAGTGTTTTGCCTATATTTTATATATAAAATGCCTTGATATTCTTTGTTTTATGTTTTGAATGCACTTTTCGATGAAAGATGCAAAAAGAAGTAAATTAGAGGTAATTAGCAGATTTGACCTTCAGTCGATGTTTTGTGCAGAGCGTGAGCTCTAGAGGTTGAAATAAAGTGATTCTAGTGGCATTAGAAAGATAACATCCATACCTTTCTGGAAATCTAAGGAAAGAAAAATTAAAAAAAGGAAAAGCATGGAAATCAAAGCCTTCAAAGTCAAATCTCACAATCTGCCAATGTTGACATTTGGCCATTCCAACTTGAATATCTTGAGCTATAGAAATGCATTTGATGCAAACTCAATTGTTTTGGATTCTTGACTCAAAGCCCTATTAACATACCAAATTTCATCCAAAAAGATCTCATATTCGGGAGATATAATTTTTCTAAGATGGCATATGAATTCTGCCAACAAACATGTTTTGTGAAGAAACGAGTCCAAATTACATCCCGAAGCATCCATACCGACATCCAAGTTTTTATTTCAGAAATTTAGCTCCTCTAAGTCAAAGCTTGAAGATTTCATGCAAGGCTATTTCTTCTTTTTTAGAAGAATAGTTATTGAAGAACTTAAATGTAAATTGTCTACTTAAGGGAGGACTATTTTGTAAAATAAAGACTAGGGTTTCCTAGGGTATAAAAAGGAAAGAGATAAGGAAAAGAAGAGAAGGGAGGGGGGATGGCTAGAAGAGAGGAACACAAACCCTTTCTCCCGTAAACCCAAATTCATGCATTTTTCTTTCTTTTTGGTTAGTTGTTCAATAGACATGAAAGGCTAAACTCTTTTTCTTGGTTGCAAGGGCACGAAAACCTTTGGATTTCAAGACCTATGACATTTATTTTACCTTTCCTTTTCAATTTATATGATGAATATGTTTGTTCTCTTATGCTTATTTTTCCTATCATTATGTATTTTATTTGCTAGAGCGAACTCTAAATTATTATTGTAGACAATCTATTGCTAAGTTTGATATCAAAACTGGAGTTTTGGTATATGAACTTGTGAAGCAACTGAGTTTAATAATTGTGGTGGATCTACGTTATTAATCATAGGGAGAACATTCAATTAAATCAAATATAGACTGCGAACAATTATGTTTTCTTGATTAATCAACTTATCTAGTTCTTAAGGCTACCATTGAATTAAATTACTAGTACGAACATTGTGGTTGTTTGATGGTTAGGGTTAGTTATATGACGGATCCGTTAACTAACCAATGTTAAGAAGAGATAAATATTCAGAATATAAATTGGTGTTTCGTTTCCATGATCAGTTTTGATTTATGTAGGAGGAAGTTTACTTGTGACCAAGGTTTGTTCTCTTGATAATTTTCTATTTTTTATTTACTATCACTTGATAGTTTTATGTTTTCTTTTACTTTTGCCTAGATAACTTCCAAACCCCCCTTAAATTTCATATCATATAGCATAAAAATCTTGACTTGAACCTTCCTCGTGGAATCGACCCCTTGCTTGCTCTATACTATCTTGTTTATTTAAACTAGGGTAATTAATTTGCGTGACCGCAACATTGCAACACCGACGTTTCTTGCTAATGGATCACAGGTACAAAAAGAACATAAAAGATTTTTTTTGTTGGGATAGTTGAAAAGGATGTTGCACTCCCGTATATTTCTGGTGAAGAATTGTATGACGTGATGTCAGAATACGATGACAATGTGTTTGGTTTCCAATCCGGTAAGTAGAAGTTTTCTGGTTTTGGTTTTACCCACAATTGGGTAAAGCAAAGTATTTTCTGGGAACTTTCTTATTGGAAGACCAATCTCCTCTACCATAACCTTGATGTCATGCACATAGAAACATTTGAGAACATTTTCAACACGGTCATAGACGTGAAGGGAAAGACATAGGACAACATTAAGGCTAGAATGGATATAACATTGTTTTATCATTGTTAAAATATGGAGTTAGTTTATGATGGGACACGGGTCACAAAGCCCAAAACAAGCTACAAACATACACATATCATTCATTTCTTTAGAGATATATGCTTCAGCAAGTTACAGACACAACACATTGAGAGGCTTGAAATGAATATCATCGAGACAATATGCAAACTTTAGATGATAGTCCCTTCATAATTCTTTTGACTTGAAGGAGCATCTACCCATACATTTACTGTATGAGGCAAAAGTTGGAGGCCCAGTCTAGTATAGATGGATGTATCCATTCGGAGGGGTTGGGAGAATCACGCTGCAACAAGGTAACATCAAAAATAATACGATAATTTTTTTAATTCTATATATTAAAATTTCATTTGTCAGTAACTCATATAGAATATGTTTGTATCATGTAGGTTGCGTGATTTTTGGTATGAGGCGTAAAAACAATCTAAAAAATACACTAGAGAAAATGCTCTACTAGGTTAGAATGATGTGGCGGTCTAGAAGGATTTAGTCCGAGCAGTTCATACGATGCTCATAGTCTGGTGCAGGGAATCGAAGCCTGCAAATTCACGATTCGATTACAACACACATCGGCAGCTCCGTTCCATTCATTTTGCATGTGAAACGGATGGTAAGATTAATTTTAATCACTTATATTTTTAATTAGTTTGTTGTTATTTATAAATATATTTAACTTGTAATATTTTTTTCTATATAGGCTACGACTATTGGACATGAGCCAAGCTCAATAGAGCTTTTTGTGGAAACGCACGTGCGAAGTGAACACCGCCAAAAAGGGGTGCAACAATTTGTTTGACAACCGCACTCTACACTTTCTGGTATATTCATTCAACCACTTTCTTTCATGAGTTATTATCTTCTTGAATTGAATTTGAAGATTTTATTTTTAATTTTCAAGAGACATATAACAGCCAGTTGAGTGAGAGATACAAGGATGATCTTTCAACCCACTCGGATTTCAATCTCGATTGTGTGGTGAACTCGATAGAAATCAGGGTGTACGGACTCTCCAACACTACAACCAAGTAGTGTCTTAACCGGAACATATATTTTATTTTTACATACTGGAATTTTATACATTTTTTTAATTATTTTTTTTGTTCAATAGATTTTTAAAAAATATATATTTTTTAATTATAATGGACAACGTTACCAAGAGACTTAACTGTCGGTATATTCTAGAGAGTTGGTAAAAAATTACTGCATATACCACTTCAGTTGTTACATCACCAACGAAATAATTCCATCGGTATTTTACGGAGGGTTGGAATAAAATTACTCTAAATGGCATTGCCAATCACCGACGAAATTATTCTGTCAGTATATTTTCGAGGGTAATTTTTTTTTTTTGCATATATTTTCCATCTGTAAAACCATTAGTGGTTTTTTTTTACCGACATAAATGAAATTACTGACGAATGGTTTACCGACAAATGGTTTCCATCCATGAATCAATTGGTAAAATTCTCCCTGGTAAAATGGTAGAGTAAATACCAACATAAAATTTCATCGGTAAAACTGTTAAATGTAGTAGTGTATCTAAAACTTTAACCCCTATTCTTTGGTCACTAGAGCCACTTCTAATGACTAGAAAATATTATGGACAATGCATCATTTGTTCTTTTTTTTAAAAAAAAAAGCTAGGCAAGTAAACCAATTCTTTCGCCCTATGTGTGCATAGCTTTTTTTATATAATTTCCATTAATTGTTTTTTTATTTGATTGTTTTTTTTCATTTTATAATAAGATTCTCTTTAAGAGATTTATTAAAATAATATTTGAATAAATTAACCATTTATTCCAATATTTTCAAATAATATTAGAGCTTTTAATGATAATATAATTTTTTTTTTCTGAGGAACCCTAATACTATTTTTTTTCTTTTTATCAAATGTAAGAAATTTTATAGATCAAAATGAAACTAAGATGGAAACCAGCAAGTCAAAATATACAAGCATTTACAAACAAAGAGAACAGACTCCCTAAAACACCAACATAATCATCAGCACATGACTAGAAGAACCCATCTACAACGCAGACATACAATCCAGCACAGCTAGTAACAGAAATGTGGGAAACCACTGCTCAAAAAGGGAACAAATTATAACAACAGAAACCAAACATTAACAGCAAAATACTAAGCCTACAGAGAAGGCAACCAACTACAACTTCCAACAACCAAAAGTGAGGATCATAATGAGGGAGAAGGAGGATCCGAGTCCGCAGGCCTCTCCACAATCTTACTAGCAACTACAGGCTTAAACCCAGAACCTATGCCTGTAGATATAGAAACAGTGTCAGCAGCTAGTTTCCCAGCTATGCTACGAGTCATGTAATGTCTCCATCCGCGATTAACATCCATGTTCTTAGCCATAGTAGGATGCATTACATTCGGAGAAACACACACTAGAGATGGCATAATTAGAGCACCAGCTACAAGTTGGCCTTCTTTCTCCCTCTGATTTCCACCCAACTATCAACCATTATGGCAACCTCAGCACACATAGGATCCATACAAGGGTCACCTTGAGGCATTCCACTATCCTGCAAAGGCTGATGATCCACTGCAGTTGTCTTTGCAGATGGCCTCAAACCAGAAGCAACTGGACCTACCTACACAAGAATAGAATCATGTGTGGAATACATCCCTTTCTTGTGTCTCCCTACCCTGTTACATAAAGATTCAGCATGGCCAAGCAAGCGGCAATGCTTGCAGAACTGAAGGAGCGATTCATAGACAACAGACTGCAGAAGAGGCATTCCATTTGGCAGCACAAAGTTAATGGTGGTTGGTAATGCAGAGCAAATCCACCTCAATGAGAACTTTGGCATAGGAGAGCCTGGACATAGAAGAGGTAAGGAGATCACACTGAATTGGTTTGCTAAGAACACTTGCAATCTTGGACAGACAAGTTGGGGACCAATACTAAAGTGGGAGATTGGGGAAACGAACCCAAAGCGGGATCATGGACATGTCAGTAGCTGTAAAATCAAAAAATTATGGCATAGATTTTAAGACTAGTGGCTGATTAGTACTTAAAAGCTTAGAAAAGAGATGCTGGTTCAATCTAAACTGGAACATCATTCGGTTATTGGATCATAATTGGAGTTGTAGAACTTGGATTTAGGTCTGGTTTATATGTATGGAAAGCTAAAACATGGGCCTAAAACTTTCATGAAGAGTCTAGGATTTAAAAGTGCAATTTTCTAGTTCAAATGGTAGCAACAACGGAGAAGTCGAAATCTTTCATGTAGCCTAGACATTGTTTAGTGCTCAGTCCATATCTCGAGTTCCAGAAGTCCAAATGCACCGATTCTTGTTTTGTTGGAAAGCTGAGACAATGTCTCATAACTTTCATGAAGACTATCTATTTAAATTCTGATGTTAGCAATGATGTTCTGTTCATATAAGAAGATAAGGATTGTCACCAAGTCAAGATGTAGCCACCCACTCAACAATTAGTCATCAAATCAATAGTTTTGAATTTTGGCCTATAAAAGGAGGCATTTGCCATGCATTTAGACATCTTGGTTTTCAGATCAAGATCATGTTCTTGCTCTCTTTCTTTATATTTTTGTAATGCTTAAATTTTGCTTCATTAATCTTTTGTTTATGCCTTTCATTTCCTTTACTGTACTTATAAAATCATGTTCTCCTTTTGTTTATTTATGTTCATCTTCTTCATTATATTTAGCTAAGTTTATCATGTCAAGGTGAAAAGTGTGCAATAATGGTGTAAGAATAAGTATAATATAAACTCAACATGGACTTTAATATTTGATACTAACATGTTTTGTATTTGTTATCTTATTCACTCTTAATACTTTGCTTGTTAAATGGTTAATCTAGATTTATATTGTATAACCATTGGTACAACAAATACTTGATCCTTTCATAACCAACTGTATGGTATAACCGACACATGTGTTATGAAAGGAACTTGATTTGTTGTTAACATAAATTAACATCATGAATACCTGACAACATTTACAAGTATTAGCATTATTCGAATAAGATAACTAATGTAATCATGTTAATAATTTATAATCTAATTGGAACCTCCTTTGTGTGTAATAAAAAAAGTTTATACTATATTTATTTGAAATACCATTAGTGGATCCTCTAACCTTGACAATTGTTTTATCCTTGTTTAATTCTTACATCAATATCCCATAAAATTATCATAAACTCTTTGTTTTATTAAATATATATTTTTATTTGTAATTTATATAGTTCACCTCCATGTGGTTGACCCGGGTCTTACTAGGTTATTTATTACTACCCCGGTCTTGCTAGGTTATTTATTACTTCGACACTCCTGCACTTGAAATAAGACATCAACTCTTTGATCATGTCAGTGGCCTTCCAAAAACAGAGTATAGACCTCCAGACAGAACAGCAAGCTTATCAACCTCAAAATGAAAAATGTATATCAACCATCTAGAATCATGGATAGTTAACTTAGCAGAACATTTCCATACACTGGAAATGAGGTTGTTTAGAGTTTATGTAGCTAGGGAATTTAACTGCAACATAGCCTATACACAGTTTCCAAATGTCTCTAGTGTGCCCTAGATCATTAGCCAACAAGGGACACGATGTTGCATTGTTGAAATCTGGGTAATGAACCAGAGTAGAGTGCAAATGAAGATAATGAACAGGGGGTAGAGATGTACCTGGCGAAGGAACAACATGGCCTGAATGTAGAACCTAACTAGGACCACTAGGAGAAGCACATACCCCAACCGTGCCCTCATTACAATCCTAAGGATTCTCACCGTTCGGTGAAGCAACACCCAAAAAGGCAGAAACCACCAAGGGTCACGGAGCTAGAGGAGGTTAGGTAGAAGCACTACAATGTTCAGAATCATGGTCGTCACTAGGCTCAGGGACAGGATCCTCATAGCAGGATTCAACCAGAACATGGTCTAAAGGACCCAACCCCTCAGGGCCAGCACCCAGAGGAATACGACTAGAAGAAGCCATATTAGGGCAAATCGCACCAGAGCTAGAACCATAAGGGTCAAGGGTACGTGGGGGAGACATGATTAAGGCAGGAGTGTAACGACCCGACTTTTTCATAGCCAAAATCGATGAATTTTTTTTTTTAATCGTCCCGTTCTGGATGTTTTTCACCATATCATTCTACAAATTTATAATTGCATTTCATTCATTAACAAGGCGTAATCCACATAGAATAAAGTAAATCAACATTCCCATAAAACATATTCTCAATACACATGCCTATAATATTTTATTTTCATACTCATAGGTTTACATTATATCATATTGACATACTCATAATTTCACATTCATGTTCTAGTCTTGTTATCATCATGAGTTCATACGAGAGTGTCGAACAGCAAGTTACACAACTAGTACTTTCATTATCCTGACCTTATATAATTTCACAACATGACATCCTCATAAGAAGAATACCACATATGTATATTCATACACATCATAACTACATGATCGCACATTCACATTCGTGTTCCATTTCATTTTGTCATTACAAGTCTTTACAAAAGAGATCGGATGACTAATTGAGCGATTTACACGTCTGTTCATACAGAACTCATATCACCCATAACATGTGAATATATAATTCTTTTTAAATGAGTGAGTCATAAAATGGATTTCCTTACACACCATGTTGGTATGATGCCCTATTACAGCACAAGGTAATTTCAGGCATTATAGGCAATTTAAAAAAAAACATAATAAAGAAATATTAACATTACAATTCACTCTTGGACCAAAAGAGCATAATTCTTTCATTTCTCCTCACTTACGTAAATACCACCCTTAATAATTCGTCAATTACCGAGAATAATTACAATACTCAGACCCGATCATCCATTTCGAATATCGTTAACCAAACTAATGTTATTCTCTATTAAAAGCATAACAATCATAGTTCTTTCATATACTTGGTATATACAGAACATAATACCTAATGAATGCATCAAGATGGATGCCATTAGGATGCTAAAATTTGAAACTAACTCATAACTCCCAAATTTGGCAGTCCTCTTAGGATGCCATTAGCTAAAGCTAATTATTTATTCTTCTAGGTCATCCACTTAGGATGCCATTAACCAAAGCTAATTATTTATCAATCTTAATCATCCATTTAGGATGCCATTAACCGAAGCTAATCATTTGGTCATCCTGGTCATCCACTTAGGATGCCATTAGCCGAAGCTAATCATTTGTCAGTCACAATCATCCACTTAGGATGCCATTAGCCGAAACTAATCATTTGTTCATCCAGGTCCTCCACTTAGGATGCCATTAGCTGAAGCTAATCATTTATCCATCCTGGTCATCCACTTATGATGCCATTAGCCGAAGCTAATCATTTATCATTCCCGATCATTCATTTAGGATGCCATTAATTGAAGCTAATCATTGGTGAGTCCTGGTCATCCACTTGAGATGTCATTAAATGAAGCTAATCATTTGGGAGTCCCGGTCATCCACTTAGGATGCCATTGGACAAAGCTAATCATTTGTGAGTCCCGGTTATCCACTTAGGATGTCATTGGCCGAAGCTAATCATTTATGAGTCTCGGTCATCCACTTACGATGCCATTAGTCGAAGCTAATCATTTTTCAGTCCCGGTTATCCACTTAGAATGCCATTAGCCGAAGCAAATCATTGGCCCATCAAACATTCCAGAGACTGTTCATGTAATCACTATAACAAGATATTATATCCTTTGTAATACACCAACAAACATTACATAACAGTTTAGCATTTAGTATAACACAACAATATACCCTTCATATTTTTCATCCAACCATTTATGATAGCTAATGTTCAATACAATACAACAATAGATCCCTCGTAATACCCATACAAAAATTCATCACAATTACATTCAATAAAATACAACAGTAGAGCCCTCGTAATACTCATATAACCATTCATCACAATTACTTTCAATAAACTACAACAGTAGATCCTTCAAAATACTCATACAACCATTCGTCATATTTACACTTAATAAAATACAACAGTAGGTCCTTCGTAATACTCATACAACCATTCGTCAACAGCTCAAATTCTTAATAGCCGAATCAACATCTCATAGTCGGTTTAACATTCATCGCAATACGATAATATATCCACCTCAAACAAGTCATTTCAGAACATTAACATTTTCGTCATTGTTTCAACATTCATCAAGAACTCGATCAACATTTCATAGTCATTTCAACAATCATCCAGAATTCCATCAAACACTTCATCGTCGTTTCATCATTCAACAAGGATTTAATAATAGATCATTGATAAAGTAAATCATTTCAAAATATAAACATCATACGATGAAATTACATCAATGGCTACAAATCACTACATTTGCATCCTTAAATCACATTCATCACCATACTTATTTCAAGAGTCCATATGTTCACATTCAAGTGTTCCACATTTTACACCATCATAAAATAAAATTTTTACAAGCACTTAAGTCATTTCTGCCCGGGGCATCTATTGTGGAAAATTGACAGCAGAACTGATTCGCTGCTAGCCACACAATTCGGCAGCGAAAACTGTTTCGATGCAGGACACACAATTTAGCAGCGAAAGCTGGTTCACTGCAAGCCATCCAATTCAGCAGCGAAACAGGCCACATGATTCGGCAGCGAAAACTGTTTCATTTCAAGCCACACGATTTGACAGCGAAATAGTTTCACTGCAGGCTACCCAATTCGACAGTGAAAACTATTTCGTTGCAGGCTATACAATTTGACAACAAACACACTTTCGGTAGTGAATGCCAATTCGCTACAGACAACTCAATTTTGGCAGCAAAAGCTGATTCGCTACAGACAACAAAACTTCAGCAGCGAACACTGATTCGCTGCAGACAATGTACTTTCAGCAGCGAACACAAGTTCACTGCAGACAACACAATTTCAGCAGCAAAAGCTGATTTGCTGAAGACAACATAATCTTCTGCAGCAAAAGCTGATTCGCTACAAACAACACAATTTCGACAGCAAATACTATTTTGCTGCAGACAACAGAACTTTAGCAGCGAACGTTAATTCGCTACAGACAGTGTACTTTCAGCAACGAACACGAGTTTATTGCAGACAACAAAATTTCAGCAGCGAACGCTGATTTGCTGCAAACGACACACTTTCGGTAGCGAACACTGATTCGCTGCAGACAACATAACTTTGGCAATGAATGCTGATTCATTGCTGACAACACACTTTCGGCAGCGAACACTAATTCGCTGCAGACAACACAGTTTGCGGCAGCGAACGCTAGTTCACTACGAACAACACAAGTTCATTTAGTAAGGTTTTTTGAATTCATTCATTCCATGTTTTCACTTACATTATGGTAATACATCAACACCACCACTATAAATTTCATTTTTCACAAGTGTTCATTTTCAGTCACGGACTTAATTCCTTTAAGGTGTTCATCACGGCGAATTCTCTCATTGTTCCCTCAATCCTTATGGCTGGACATTGTTGCCCAATACACTTCGCTACATATGCAAATCATCATATTTCTCACAAGTATAATCACAATCACAATTCACAATTCATTCTCTTGATTCATAATTACACATGTTTGTTCATTAAAACAACAAAACCAAAGCATTGTATCATGTGGTTCATGTTTCAGCTGCAGCATGTTTTCAAGGTTCATTAATAACACAATTTGCACTTAACATCATTCCACCACCTTTCCATATAATTTCATCAATCACATATGCAAAATTTACATCATCAACACAAGTATGATTCTGTTTTTTATTAAAAAAAATGTTCCTAGAAGTCTCACGAGATCATCATCCATGCATTTTGTCACTTTAATTCATATTTTGTCCATCACTCACCATGGCCAACCCTCCCCTAGGTTCATGCATTCAAAATCGTTCATGTTTCTTGAGTAAGGGTTTATGCATGTGTTCATTCATTTTTTGTTCTATATAGGTCTGTCCATTTAGTCAAGATTCCTTGAGTTAAGGTGCAAGAACACCACCCCTTTCATTTTCGAGTTTTCTTCCCTTTCCCTTTTGTCTGAAATCTAGGGTAACAACCAACCAAGAGAAGGATATTGGTCTGACCTCATGTTTTTAGACATTTTTTTAGCAGGTCTTGGTGGTATGGTTCTTCCCTTAAATCTTGGTTTTCTACTTTTCTTCCCCTGCTGGCTATTTCCAGTCGACCCTAGGCTCCTTTTTTTTCCATGATTTCGGTTGTTCAACCTTCCCTCTCCCTCTCCCTTCTCTCTCACGCTTAAGGAGGGCACATGCAGCTGGGGTTTGGTCAAGTTTTTCTTTGGAAAGGGGAAGAGAAGAAAGAGCATGTTGATAAGCACATGCAGTAGAGTCATTGAGCTCTCTTTAGGAAAGAGGAAAGAACAAGAGCATGCAGCTCATTTTGGAAAGAGGGAAGGGGATAAGAGCATGAAGCTCATTTGGGGAAGAGTGCCTCTTTCTTTCTCTTTGTTGCATTTATACCCCTCTTAAATGCAAAAAGGGGTGTTTAGATGTTGGACCAAGGTTGTCCCTATCCCCCTTTTGGTAATAGCTGGTTTTCATTCCCATTCTCCCCTAGGATAGGTCGGTCCAACACTAATTGTTTTTGTTAGGTTTTACAGTGTCACTGCCGATTCAGAAATCAGCAGCCACAAACTGTGTCGCTGCCGATTTAGAAATCGGCAGCGAGAATTGCGCCACTACCGATTCATAAATCGACAGCCAAATTGTGCCACTGTCGATGAAATCGGCAGCCCAAAAACTTTGCTCCTGCCGATTCAGAAATCGACACAAAAACTTTACCGTTGTCGATTCAGAAATCAGCACGAAAGCTACGCTACTGCCAATTCAGAAATCTGTAGCCATAAACTTTGTCACTGTCGATTCTGAAATCGGCCCAAAAACTTCGGCGCTATCGATTCAGAAATTGGCAACCAACTATGTCGCTGTCGATTTCTGAAATCAATAGCGATGATGGAGTCATTTTGGCTTTACTTTTTTTTAATGTTTACAAGGAGTCTGCCAATCCTGCAAGCCGAGCGAACTCCTTCGAGTTTGAGCCCTAGTTCTGCGAGAAGAAGGAGGTGGAGAACTAGGAAGTTGGCAAGGACAATCTTATTGTGCAAATTGAAGTAACGATGTCTTTTTCTTTGATTTAGCCATAGGGTAGTAGAAGAGAGCATCTTTCTCTAAGCTTTCTCTCTCCCTTTGGAGAGTTTCCTTCTCGGCAGTACCGTCTGAAATACTATACTTAACTATCAATGAAATAGCCATAGGCGGTGTGCTAGGATAGCACAACAATATAGGGAGAAAAGAACAACCATTTATAACATTAGTAAGAAGTTCACATATTACGAAGCTGATACAAACCATGTTAGGTCCAATTTTGGTAAATTTTAAGTTCAAATAGAGTTGGGAACATATTATTTTAAAGGGTTGAAGTTACCAGACAAATCTTGTTAAATTTGCCTGAACTAGACCTTAATATATTGTTTGGGACATATCTAAAGCTACAGGTGGAATGTTTCTGCTATTTAAGTTGGTCTGGAAACTAAATATCTCAAGCTTTCCAACCATATATAGTAGGCCCAGTAATGCATCCAGATGACACTATCAAAAAATTGACAAATACAAACGAAAATACCGATCGAATATTTCTGTCGGTATATTGCGATGACCTTTACCGACAGAATTTTTTAGCCCTCTATCCATTGGTAAATACCGATGAAAAAATTCCATTGGTATATACCAAAGGAATTGTAGTGGGAAAATAAGAAAAGAAAAAAAAGACAAACAGTACGATGATATGTAAATTTTACAAATGGTATTGCTGATGGAATTAACCTAACGGTAAAGTAAATCCATAAATATATCGACCGAAAAATTTCCTCGATATATATCGAGGAATTACAAAGGGTATTATAGTGGAATTAAAAAAAAACAAATGTACGATGACATGATATTTTTACCAACGGAGTTACTACCAAAATAATTTTATTGGTAATGTCATTGGTAATATTTAATTTATAACCTGACAATCGACCCTTCTCTCCCCTTCCCTCATTTCTTCTTCTTTCTTATGCATATTTTTTGCACAAACAATCGCTCATCCCCGCCCAATCTCCATATAATTCAACCTCCCACAACAAATCTGGCCACCACAACACTTAGTTTGTTAGCATCCATGTTCTGATTCAAATTGTATTGAGAATTATCCACTTTAAGTATGCAAATCTACCCCTTTTTATTTGAATTCAATTTTAAAATGTTATTTTTTTTGCATATTTTTGTAGTATATATATATATATTGGGTGTTTACTTGTTTTATTCAAGTGGTTAAAATTTCTAATGCCTTTATCATCTTCATGTATATATGTAATGCGAATGTAATCTCAATAAGATATGAAGCAAGTTCTAGAGATACATATCATTGAAAGAATGCACACTCAAATAATATAATATTGAAGGCTCAAAAGCTTGCATTGGTATAACACTATAAAGTCAACGTGGCATATTCTCAAAGTCAATCCCTAAACCAATTAAACCTTAAAATTTACATGCATACTCTTTCATTTAATTTATATCTTCATCTATCTCAACTAATTCTCATACATAATACTCATATTCTCAAAAACCAATGGGAGTTCAAAAGATCAAACATAATTATTATTTTTTTTTTGAAAAATAACAAAGAAAACCAAAA
>Ga0325410_1000753_pt1 | contig 34306 bp, 14 predicted proteins | sample PopdelMetagenome_16_FD_206182 | JGI IMG/M metagenome (GOLD analysis project Ga0325410, IMG submission 206182) | Populus deltoides microbial communities from Bellville, Georgia, United States - Xylem-PdIQD-R3 | ecosystem: Host-associated > Plants > Phyllosphere > Stem > Wood/Secondary xylem...
ATACCTGCATGATTATAGCCACCTGGGCTAGCTCAGGTGCTGATCAGGGGTGGATTTGCCTGTTATGTACGGTAGAGAACAAAGGGATTTAAGCTGGATATGCTGCAGCTGAGTCAATAGACATCACCGTACGTTAACACTTTTCGGGTGTTCTGGGCGTTGTAACTTGCTGCTGAAGGATCGAGCCAAGGTCAAATTACTTGAGGGTTTATGACCAGCTTTAGTCAGACGAATTATCAATCAAGTTTTCACTTAAGAAAGTGCTATGCAAACAAAATGCAACGTGTATTTGTTTGTTTTATTGCTTGGGGATTAGCTAAGTAAGAAAAAAGGAACATTTTCCCTTTTTCTCTCAAGACTTGTTGACAGGCCATTGACTCTGCACATGGAATTTTTTTGTAGAGTCAATTACGATTTTATAAAGTGCTTCCTTTAGTAGGGCATCGAGCCAGAGATTAGAGAAACCATTATTTGAAAGCAGCAGAAGCATGTATGAAAAGGTTGAATTATGCTGCCGAACAACTTGGACCACATAAAATCTCTTGTTCCACTAGACATTCTAATGTGCTAAATCAATTTTGTATTTGGATAATACGTTCTTCCTTTTCCTTTTCCAAGCTTGCTTTTGTTGCCACTCAAAAAGAGGTTTCGTTGTAATCAGGAGGGACCAAAGTGACCTCCCAGGCTATGCGAGGCCCACATAGCTCAAGGATTGGATCAGATCGCTTCGGTTAGAATCCAAAGCACCTGCTCCTGGAGATTTGGAACCTGCTAGTGATATTGTTTCAAGGCATTCATCAAGACCTAGCAAAATCACACAGCACTTGGTTTTTTTTATGTATTCAAAACCAGTTCAAACCAGAAACCGGTGTACACCGGTCAATTTCAGCTTGTTTTCTTAAGGAGTAAAACTAGCAAAACATGTGGGTTTTTTATGGCCAAATCCACTCGGGCAATTTAATGAAACATAGGTTAACATCATATGCAAAAATCCTAAGAGTAACCTAAATCATTTAATGAAACACATCCTGCAAATATTCCTATCACTAATATAAACATAAAAAATATTTATTTAGGAGATGAAAAGATCCTCGATTTATATCAAAATACACATCCTGTAAATACAAAAACAAAGGGACATAATGATCACACACAAATCCTGCAACACTTGAGAATTTAGGAATGGAAAACGTCTCCCATATCCTGCAACATTAGTATGCAACTATCAATATATCATTTAGAAATGAGGCATTAATGATTATTTACACTCAATAAAATCAAAGTTAGCTACCACCAAATGCTCACTTTACACCAAATTCTATAAAATAACAAGTTAGACATGTTAGATTAAAAATGCATTGATTGATAAACCATAAAATAAAAGATGTAAGTTTATAAGATAAATTATCTAACTCAATGTTTTTGCAAGTTTTAATATCATTTATCAAAGCTCTAATGTCGATTGGAATTTATCCGTAATGCAACCAATTTTAATAACAAACAAGTGCTTGAACTGTTGCTGGAGATAAAAAACTTTAAAATTAGTTGAGTATACTCCCGTCAATATTAAGAGTTGATTTTAAAGCCATTGTCGACACAAGAATAGCTAGCACTTGTTGTGAGATCTTTGAAAGAATTTTATATCTCAAAACATAACACTTTCACCAACTTAAAATATCTAACTTATTATCATTATGATTTTCACAATCATCAATTAACTACCTTTTTATCTAACATTATGTCTGCTAATATTATGATTGTTAATAAAACTATATAATTGTTAATGAAATAATTATATTTCAAGTTAAATTGAATAGTTATTATTCAGTTTTATCTCAACAGTCATAAATATCAAAATTAATTATGAAAATCAAATAAATTAATTCAAAAAATAAATTAATCCTAGTGATATATTAAATGCTAAATATCGTATTTTGATATTATAAATATCTATATAATAATATTAAAAAAAACTAAAAATATTTAATTTATTACACAATAAAAACTTATTTTTATAAACGTTAAAGAATAAAATATTTCTTTCTTGTCTGAAATAAATATCTTTTCCTTCCTTATTTTTTAATAAACTACACCGACTATACCTTTTGCCCCATGATGAGAAGTGACAACTTGCCAAGAATGAATAGCTGCACTGTAACTAATTAAACTCTCCATGTCTCCTCACGCTATTTGTTTCCCCTCGGTCATATCTTGTTCAACACCTATTCCAGGCTAGGATATCATTTTTCATGGAACATTCCACCTCTGAATGTCTGATTTGTCCTTGAGAATCTAGCTAGCTTCTAGCTCTTCCACGTGTCACCATAAAAGGCAGAAAACTAATGGTTCAATTATTTGAAAGACAGAAGACGAGGCAGCTAGCTAAGGGTTTTTATTTATTTATTTTAATGGGCAACCTTTTTTTATTTTATTTGGGGAAATCCCACCCTTAAAAAAAAAAAAAAATATTTTGTGAGTTTAGATGAAAGTAAAATTTTGATTGTTCTAATCTCTTATAAAATATACATGCTCTAATTCAAACTTAAAATCTGCTATGCAGATTTTAAAAACTTTATTATTACACCTCGTCCATTAGAAACATTTAATAGGAAACCGCTAATCTCGAAAATAAGTAAATAAAGGGAGTAACTACAAGCTGGGGATACGTGTATAAATTACTTGTATATAGCAATTACCCAGCCGCTGATTGGTATTTTTTATAGTTTTAAGATGTTAATATAAAAAAAATCATTTTAATTAATTTTCAATTAAAAAACTCACATTACCATTCACACGCTAAGAGAAGAATAATCAAGGATGATTCTCAGCAGCATGTGATGGCTTACCATCTTAGTCAGATTTGCAATGGGGAATTTAATTCAAAATTAATGTTTGAAGACAAGGGCTTTTGCTCATCACAAAACTAGTTGTGAGCACAAATTACTCGTATTGAGTTTCTAAATTCAAACTACTGGGATAATGACCTTCCTTCGAACATCAGTGTCTATCGTCCAACAGCGCCATCATCAGCCATATTAGGCATGCAGTAGCTGCGCTCTTATCTGGTCCTCATCGAAGATTTGACTTTTTATCAAGTCTAAGGCAGGATCACACAGCTTCCAACTGGAAACCGAACTGGGACTGCACAAACTTACAAGCATCGCATGACAATATTGTGCTAAAACTTCTAGTTTTCTATCCAACCAGCTTCATCGCATGGTAGCTTGGAGGAGCCGGATCCAACTGTTTCGCTCAACTTTCCAAGCTAGGCCCTCAGAGACAAGAAGTTTGGCAACTGTTAGGCGTTGCAGAAAGGATATTAATTATTTGTGCAATCGGAGGCCTAACTTAATAAGAATATCTACCTGTACCTTATCATGATGCATGGAGGGAGGAGTGTCGTTTATTGCCATTGAATAAGGGATATTTTTGGGTCCAAAGTACAGAAGGAAAAAGCAAAGAAAGTTTCACATCATCACCTGCAAATTCCATGGTTATTGTTGCAAGTTTTTATTTTTCCTATTCATCTATACTGGTTGGGGTGCACTAAGGGCTATGGCGATCCCCCTAGCTTGTGATCTCTTCTATCCAGATTCCTGTTAACTGAACTGATCAGTTAAAGTTAAATCTCTCTGTTCATAGTATGATCAGTGATGGCGATAGCTTGGGGAAAAGTTAAGTGAATTTCCAATTAATTTAGTTGTCACCCACCATAGATAATACAAACAAAAGAGCTTGTTCAATGCTGAATGCTTCGTGGTGGAAAGTGAACTGGCAAGAATGCAAATTAAGGAGAACCTGTCCTTTTACTTGTAATGTCATTTGCAAGCTCCATCTATGCAAAAGTGTAATTTCAGGAGTTGCATGATAGCTATTCTATGTCTGCCATTGAGCAATATGACTTCCTCTTTTCTCTTCAAATCAAAAGTTTGTTAAGAAACCTTTGATAACATACAAAGGCGAAAAGGTAAATAGAAAGACAAAGAAAAGTTGTATCATTAGTCCCACTAGACATCATCCTGAATGCTACAAGTGACTGAACTCTTACCATGGAAAAAGAGAGCTTCCTCTGATGTGGTCTGCAGGGGGGGGTTAGCCTGCTTGACTTTTTTATAGCCTGTAATTAATTTTGTTAACTGACATCGAACTTTAGCCTGCCAGTTATCAGGCCAAATGTTTATGTACATTTGTTAGGTTAAAATATATTTTTTAAAATTAATAAGTTTTAATATTTTTAAATTATTTTGATTCGCTAGTATTAAAAATAATTTTTTAAAATAAAAAAGTTATTTTAATATATTTTTAAACAAAAACTATTTTAAACAATAACAGCCGCCATCACATTCCAAATTCATATCTCCTTCTTTATCAATTCTGAAAAAAAAAATATAGAAAAATTCATGACGGTGAAAAAATAACAATGGAATCCTTGATCCAACTTTTAACTTTTGTGTATTTAATGTGTCGAAATTAAATCCAAGTCGAAATCTTTGTATACATATATATATATATATAGTGACGCACGCAACCTATAACATGGATGGAGAAGAACATGAAAAAAACAACAATGAAGACGTGATTTTCATGAAAGGGCTTACACCAAAAACTCCCTTCATATTTTATTATTGAACATTATTTTAACATAAAACCAAAAAATTAAGCTAAAATCTAAAATTAAATAGAAAAATAAAAATAAAATAAAATTTAATTCAAACAACATTTTTCAATTCTTTTTTGAGGGTCTTCCCAAGATGAGCTAGGAAAGTTGACTGGACTTTTTATAAAACACATGACTTATAGAATTTATTAGCTAAATTTATGTGCAATTTAATAATCCGATATAAAGTTATAAGCTTCTTAGACATATTGTTTAGCATAACTATTTTTTTTTTTTTGAATTTTGATTTTTTATCTAATTCAAATATGTATTGATTTTCTTAAAATTAGACTAATTAATAAACATTGATTGTTTAGTTTATCATATATATACATACATACTAGTAAAAATTATATATCCAGGAATTAAACTAATTTTTATATGAGTTTGGTTTCTAAGCATGTTTTTTTTATATCACGGGCGCAAACATACAATTAAAACTAAAAACTTATAAGGATTCTAGAATGTATACTAAACACATATTGAAAGTTTGAAACACAATTCTAGCATATATTCTAAGTATATATTGAAAATATATTTAAACAAAATAAATAAAAAATATTTACATATTGAAATCTTGTTATATAATCAATTTAGCATGGAACCAGCTAATCAACCATGTTCCTTGTAGAATCAAACATGAGAAATTTTTATCTCGTATCCGTCTCAGCGTCTCGTGCTCCCTACGAAATCTTATCCAAGTGTACTGGATAACTAATTAAGGAGAAAACAGTTCAATATGATGAGGTGAAAATGCAAACAAATCGATAAAAGATGGCAAAAGAGATTAGGTAGGTCTTTAGTAGATCTCTGTATCAGTAGCTAGCATGCAACAGAGAGGGATACACACTCTGCACATCACTTCGAGAATTTTGACACATCGATCATGCCAGAAAGACCCAACATTGTGGCTCATCAAACATGCCATGCACCCCAAAACATAGGCTATATGAGAGGCCCCACTACTCATGGACACGTGTTATCACCAAAGGCCTCCGCCCACTTGATACCCCTGCTTTTTAGTTCTTTCTTCAAAATCATTTCCCTCATTTTGACATTTCCTTTGTACCACTTCCCTTGCCAAGAACTTGCTGTGAACATGAAGGTTAGAAGTATAGCACATTATCAAAATTGAAGTGTATCTTGATGCTTTTTTATGGCCAGGCTGATCATCTACCCTCACTCTCTACAGTTGTTCTAGTGATGATCTTTTATTGGTTACTAATGTTTTTTTCTCTTGGAAACAGATCTTCAACTGGGTGCAGAGGAGGTTTCATCATGGCGCAATCAAAGGTTTGATATTCATTCGTATTTCTGTCTCTTTTTTCTCTACTGGAACAAACTGGACTTTTAAATGGAACAAAAGTCTAGTTGACTCGGTCTCGAGAATTTCTTTTTAGTATTATAATAATCATCGTGTCCTCTATAAATGAGTGCCTTGTTGATTTTAGTTCGCCTCTTTTTTTATTATTCCCCAACAAGCCTGTGTTACAATCATTATCAACACTTGTTTTGCTGATCAAAACCATTAAAATTATTATTTAAGTGTGACTGTGATTGTTGTTTATATAATTGTTGAATTAAATGGATGAGAAATTTGTTTTAACCAGATGGGCTAGCTAGAAATGTGAAGAAGGCTGAATCAATTACAAACGAGGCTGACAAGCAAGCATTGCTGAAACAAGTAGCCCTGGTGGATGTGCTTGATGGTTGGAAAGATGGCATTTTAACAATTGGCACATTAGGTCTTGACCCTTTAAAACCCTTTAACCAACAAAATGATCAGTATTTCATTTTGGAAAGTGAAGAGGAGGAGGAAGTAGAAAGGGAACAAGAACAATACTCAGTTGATGATGATTACTTTGACGATGACAATGTTGAAGATGAAGAAGTGAGCCCTTTGATATATGCAACATTTGAGCACAGTTTTGTGGGAACTGGATCAAATACCGTGACATGTGATGTCATAACCAACTCTAGTATCACCGAGCAAGAACAAAGAAAAAGGAAAGGAGAAAGAATAACACTGGCAGAACTGTTCTTGGAAGATGCTGACATGAAAAAGAAGCCGGATTCTGTTGAAATTGAGACCAAATCAGGTAATAAAAAGCCGGTTGCTCGTGCCAAGGGTGGCCTTTCTTTCGCCAAGAAGCTAATACGTCCTCGCCCAGGAGAGGATTCGCGTCCAATAAAAAAACTCAACCAAGTATGATCGATTCTCTCTTCTTGTGCAATGATACAGTTTTCTTCAAGGTATTTTCAAGTAACAATTTGTCAATTTTGTGATGTACTGTAGTTGATGAGGAGGATGTTGAAGAGAAAAATTCACCCAGAATTTGATGGGAAGGGAAACAAAACAGACAATCAAAATAAGCCTGGCATTATGGATGTCCAAATCCGCAAGGGAAATGAAGCCGAATCAGTTTTTCTGCTTCAAACTCCATCAGGTACTTGATCTCTGCCTCTCTCAGGAAAAAAAGTTAAAAAAAAAACCCTTTGATTTAATGTTTGTGTAAATTATGTGTGCTGATCGATATGGCAAACTTGCTACTTTATACTTTGCCTCAAAAGTTACTGGAAAATGATGGGTTGGTGACCATTAGTAAGATGAGTAGCATCATAATGTGATCCGCTCTTCTTCACTCTAGCTAGATTGAAATAATAACAACAAATTATCTAATTGATATCAGTAATTGTGTGAATAGTAGAAGACCAAAACCATGAGTTCGCCTTCCATCTGGACAGAATAATGCCAAATAATTAAAGCAAGTATTATATGCATCCAATGAACCTGCACATATGACCATACCGCTTGAGGACACGGCTTAAAAATTAATTTGTGAAGTTGTGTATAATCATTTTAGTACAATGGATGATTGCAATATGTTTAAACATCCAATCATTGGGTGTGTCAACAATTTCCATCGGCAGATTATTTAATTCTGTTATATATGGGACCTAATCTCCATTTTCAGAGTGGCCCAGATTGACAAGAATCTGCATCTTAATTTCTCTGTGATTTGGTAGCATCTAACAATCGATGCCACATAAATCAGAAAACGATCTCCCACATTATGTATGATATGTTGCTACACGTACCATATATAGCATCAAATTAAAAGGTGATGTATCTTCTAATTCTTCTTGGTCTTCTAAACTTCGCGTATGTGCTTTACAACCTGTTCTACTTGGACGTGCCTTAGTCGCATGCATGGTCTGGGTGGACGGGAGAGGTCTGGAGCTGGCCTCCCTGTCATTTTCCATGGATTTCTTATAGGTTGCCATCATCTATAGGGTAATGGGGTCCCTCCTAGGAAAAAGCTAAAAACTTAAATCCAATGAGGAAGCCATCCAATAAAAACATTCCAATTAGCTTTGATATGAATGGAAATGCTCAAACGATTCTCCTTCTCAAATTGCGTCCAACTCTGCTCCAGTGTAATCTCCTAGTTGGGCTGGCCATGCCTGTCCATAGACTGGTAGGGTATACAGACCAGTAACATTTTCTCCCCTTCTCCACATTACGTATACAATCATCACCGCACGGTCACTATTTGTAGCGTTTGCGATTTGTACTGCTGAGTGACTTTGCTAACATTTCTCTTGCCGTGACTTGTGTTGCAGGTCCTACCATATGAGCTTTCAGTGATGATCTAATTTGCTAGAGATGGATTTGGGTTTTGTTGTTAATTTATTTTTTTGCGTTAATGTGAATCGGGTTGTTGTATGCATGTGTGTGTGTAGCTTGGAACTATGTGATCTGTTTTGTAAGTTTTCTTCTGTTTTGGATTTCGTAAATATTGGATGTTTGGTTGCCAACACATTAACAGGCTTTCATTTGTTCACGGATCTTGACGTTGTGATGCATCCTTTGAAGTATCAAATTACTCAACTTCGTGTAGCAGAATGTGCATGCATGGATGCTGGAGAGGCACTTCATTTGGGGCACACACTTGCCTCTATAAAGCATATCATTTAAGTGCATTCTTAAACAAGACTCAATTACCTCAAATGAATTATACTCGATATTTCTCTACAAAAACTAAATCTGAATTCTAGAGTCTGAGAACAAATTTAAAAAAAACCAACAACAAATGAAGAAAAACTCAAGAAATTTCATAGATCCTTCTCCACCCATTCAAAAAACCTATTTATAGAACTTGAAAACCGAAACATTAATCTTCATTATTCATAAATGTTGACAGTTCATGAATTATTCGTCATAACATTTATTATCATTACATAGTTAGCATATTGGTTCATATACTAAAATATTTTAGAAACTAAAATAAATTACAAATCAAACAATGATGTAATAGTAAACATTTTTTATTATCCAAACTCAAGCTCAAACTCAAACTCATAAACTCATAGTTCACCAAGATATTTTAGATTTGAGACTTTTATTATCCAAAGATTATTTGATAATAATTTTTCCTTTAAATTTAATTGATTTTTTAAAAATATATTAATATTTCTTATCTTGAATTCATAAAATTCAACATGATTCTAACCCTAAATATAAATATAAATGCGTGATTTTAACCCCATTTTAGTTGGTCTGGTCGAAAGAGAATCAAAGCTCTTTTCAGGGCCCTTAGGCCTCGAGGCTCGTGCCTCTAATTATTTCCTGCGGCCCCCACCAGCGTTTCTCTCAATTAGTGGCGTTACTTATATATAATTCGTTCAGTAAACGAAAACAAACAAACCGAATCTGAGATTGAGCCATCATCGTGCCACCACCGAAGGGCTACGTCTCCATGTCAGGCTAGAACTGGGGTACAAGGACAATGTATTTGTTTGTGATAAATTATAAAATCAGTCCCTCTTGTTTTAGTGAATGTTGAATTTAGTACTCTTGGCTTCAAAAACCCTATATTTTAGTCCTATCTCTTGACAGGTATTAATTTTTAGCAAATAATTTTGGATATTATTTGGCGCGGCGCCGTCATTTAACTAGGTTTTTGTTTTCAAAACATTCCTGCTGTTGGGGATTTGGAACATACCAAATTGTCTAATTTCTTTTGTAAGTTGTAGCAAATTTTATCCCATTCATCTCCTTTTCTTCATCAAATTCTAGGAGGACACAACTTCTCGACAAGAAGTTTACCTGCAAGTACACCGTCGAGAGTTGAACTTGAAATCTTGGATCCATGAGAGCACGCCGTCAAGTCTCAGCTCTTCTCTGACCACCAACCCCATAAAGGTATAATGCTCAAATAAGGAAGATAACAGGGAAAAAAGAAGAAGTCCAACACTCATTATATTAACTTCTTCATCCTACTCAAAAGACTCCTAATGAGTTTTCCAAGGGTAAAATGTTTAACGATAATTATGATAATTAGAAAAGAAAAATTATACGTTCGTTCGTTTGCTGGAAAGTAGTTTTTTTGAAAAATTGTTTTTTTAGAAAATAAATTTCTGAAAAGTGAATTATTTTTTAATATTTGATAGTATTATAAAAAGTAAATAAGAAAATACTTTCTGGTGTTTGATTATGTTATGGAAAATAAACTGAAAAATAATTTATTAATAAATTAATTTTTTTAAAAACTTATCTAATAAAAAGGATGAACACCAATAGAAAAATCTAGACGAGATTAGAGTTTTCATTGGATAAAGAAAGGATGAACATCAATAGAAAAATTGACAAGGACAAGGAAAGTCCTATACAATATTGAGCCAGGAGAGAGTAACTCCTACCGAGAGAAGAGAAAGCATTATTTTTCTATTTATCAACCACAAAAAACAATAAATAACATAGAATTAGATTAATAAATCACTCACAATCTAGATAATACATCATTAACAATTTACTTGGCTTGTGAAAACTCTAAAAATGCATAAAAAGAAGGCAAAAAAAAAAAAACACCAATAGCATTAAAATATGAAATAATAAAACTACATTGAAGATTATACAACAACGACTCTTTTCCATAAAATAATTTACGAAAGATTATAATAATGATAGTAATCAATTATGATAGAAAATACACAATAATTTTATAATATTAAAGCTTAAATATTAACGTCAATATTCATCTAATGATTTATAAAATTTTATTTTTTTAATTATTTGCAAGATTTTTCAATTATAAATATTACTAACTCTTTGTAATCAAAATCAAACTTTGAAGATAGTGTTAGGTTATGTATTATCCTAACAGATCATATTTATATTTTGATAGGTTAATCATTCTTATTTTCATCATATGATTTAAACTAACTAGAACATGACACCAAAAATAAAAACAATTAAAAAAATAAGAATCAAAATTGAAATACAAAATAAATTTTATTTTTGATTGAAGGATGAAATTGAAAATAAAAATTAACTGAATAAAAAAAAATAAAATCAAAAGAATGAAGTACAAAATAAAAATAAAAAATAAAAAATAAAAATAACTTTTTTTATTGAATGGTAAAATTAAAAAGAAAAATCCATTCAACAAAAGGATTTATTTTGTACAATTCCATCACTGAATTTTTAATTTCATTTGATTTTCCCTAGATATTTAATCTCATTTAATTTTTATATCGAATTTAGTCCCGATTCTTCTAATTACTATTTTGTTGCACTATTTTTGTTGTTGTTTTTTTTTTCTTTTTAATTTCATCCATCAATGTTTGTTTGGTTAAGAATCTTGCTTTTTTTTTTTTCAGGTTAACCTTTAACTGGTTCACCCCAGTCTAATGACCTGTGTAATAGATCTGAAATATTAACCCATCTTGACTTTCATTTTTTTTCAAAGTATTTTTTTAATATTTTTTTTGGTAGTGTTTTTTTCGCTTTTCTATTTGTAGGGACATTCTAATTTCATGTTGTAAGTCATGTTTGATTTATTGACCTTGGTTGACTGTCGGGTACTTCGCTCGAGGTTTTTTTTGTTATTTTTTTCTTTGAAAAATTTTTTAAATTGACTTATAATAAATTTGTATATAGGACCTTGATCTAGGATTTAATATTTGATTATATTTAAGATGTTTGTCCGGGTTTGCTTGGTTTTTACAAATATTTTTAATTTTACTCTCTATGATTTTTCTAATCTTTAAGATTTGATCTTTATTTTTTTAGTTTATATTTATTTTATTTGGAATTATTTTTTATTTTTTTCATTAAGTTGCATCTTTCTTGGATTTTTCCTATCAACTTTTATCCTTATTTTTATGGTTGCTTTTGCATGGTTTTTATTAATACTTTTCTACTGAGCTCATTCTTTGAAATTAAATTGTTTGAAAATTATACTTCTTGATTGAATATGTGTAAACAAATTCACGGGATGCAACTTTTAAAGATTGGATCAGGTTTAAAAGGTTTGTGTTGTTTTTTTTCCCTTTTTTCTAAATTGATGTTGACTTATTTTTTATTCTTTTTTAAAACTTTTTTTTTGTTATTTTTTAGGTTTAATTCTCTTCTTTTTTTAAAAAATTGTTTTCTTATTTTTTTTTCTAGTTTGATTCTATTGGGTTAGCCCTCAATAATTGCTTTTTATATCATTCCCACCATTTTTTAATTTATAAAAAATCTATCATATTACAAATAATTTTCAATTTCACCCCTTTATGATTTTTCAATCTTTCAAATTTGATTCTAATTTTTTTAATTGATTTTTTTTTTGTTTGCAATAATTTTTTTTGATTTCATCTTCATCGGGTTTTTTCCTGTTAGACTTTAGTCCTATTGTTTATTGTTCTTTTTTTTGCAAGTTTTTTTATTAATAGTTTTTTCAATGATTTCATCCTTCAAGATTAAATTAGATGACATTTAAACTTCTTGATTGAATTCGAATCCATGATTTAATGCGTTCAATTTTTTAGATTGGACTAGGTTTAAGAGGATCGCCTAGGTTATATTGGTTTTTTTACTCTTTTTTTTTTAAACTGATGTTTTCTATTTTTTTTTAAGTTTGACTCCTTTTTTTCTCGGTATTCTTTCAGTTAGGTTAGCTTTCAATTGTTTGATAAACCGAATAGGCTCAAGTGTGATTTTTTTTTTGTTGGTTTATTTATCGTTACTGGTTTTTTTTTTTTGTAAATATTAAAATTTTTAATTTAACCAATGACTTGAGGCTTAGATATTTTTTAACCTATCACTTTTTAACATTAAAAAAAAAAACTTATTCGGCCCACTGGCAACATATATAGTTATAAATAAACAATATTTTTCAAAAGAGGGTTTATTTTTTTTTTTTGTTAATACACATAGTTAACAAATAGAGGACAGAAACGAAGTTAATATTATTAACATACATTAGAAACTGCATTATTGGAGTTGATAGTCCTGGGGTTCATAGTCAGTAAGAGGCCCACTTCTATCTGGACCACAAAAAGGCCCAATTTTGTACTGGGAGTTTGCTTTTTAGTTTTTAAGAATAAAATAACTTTAAATATAAAGTGGTATATGGGACGCTTATACTGTTGTTTTGGTGGATCAGTTCGGTAATCATATCGTTTCGCTTGGGCTTAAAGCCCATTTCGTTTCTGGATTGCAACGTCGCCTTGTTCACCCAACCAGCCGGTTTAACGTATGCTTATATGTTTCAGAATGGACCGCTGGAGAACTACTGCCCTGGATATCATGAATCATGAAGTGTTTTTTTAAGAATATTTTTAATTAAAAATACATCAGTAAACACACAAGGTAAGAAAAGAAATCAAAGGGGTTATTAAATTATTAGATAATTACGCATTTTCTTAATCATCCGTTGGAGGTGTTTTGTTAAGACGCAAACTAGTTGTAGAATCTACTTTAAAAAGCCGGCCCGAGCGGTTCCGATTTGTAGCTATTGAATGTAAAATTTCACAAATCTTTTACTTTTTAAAATATTTTTTATTTATAAATATATTAAAATATTTTTTTTTATTTTTTAAAATTTATTTTTGATATCAGCATATTAAAATAAATTAAAATTAAAATGGTTCACCCAACCATTCATGGTTCAATTATATATAATAAAAACAAGGTTAAAATGGTAAGCCAATGATTTTTTTTCTCCAAGAAACACAGATCTAGTTTTTACTTGTAAGTTTTCTTTTAACCATTTATGGTTCAATTATATATAATAAAATAACTTCTTTTTTATATAGAAATACAATATCATTAAAAGTTTTGCATATGATATAGTATAAGAAAAAAAATATAATTTTTGAATTTTATTCTCATTTTAGTGTAATAGTAAAAATGTCTTCTTGATTATCATTTGAGCTCCTTATTATAACCAAACACTTTTTTTCTAGCTATAATTATTAATCTCCTAATTAATCTTTCTTTGCATTAAAATAGTTAAACTTAATTTTGATACATGAAATTAAATTGATCACGATTTCACCTTCACTTGTTGTATAACAAAATAATTGTAAGGATGAGTTCGGGTTCCTAATCACTCTGCATGTTGAAGTGAAACAAGTGTCGCTAAGATCACATTTATCAAACAAGTCTTTTTTCAGGTGATCACACAAGGCGAATGAAACATTCTGCTGTCCATAGTCAGTAATGTACATAAACCTACTCTATTGTCTGATGGTGCCTCTCTGTCCCAGACATTCAGCCATGGCCTTGCACATGAATTTAGTAATGAAATTACATTCTCGTGAACCTTGCAACCCTTACAAATGCAATGTTTGGTGCGATTTGGACGCCCGCCATGCTAATTTGTCATTGTGCCTAGCTCTACCAGTTAATTATCTTAGCTAGCTAGCAGATCTGTGGAAGAATTTCCATTTCTTCTGAAGTAGCCCTTGCTAGACAGAAGAAGTTCATGGCAATTATTACTGTTTGGTAAAAGAAAAACAATAGTCAAGGCACATCACATGCATGTGCAGTTAAAATGACAACTGGAAATCAGAAGGGAGTTGCTAGAGTGGAAATTAGTGTGTCTCAGGAAGAACAGAAAAGGCTAACAAAACTGGGGTTATCAAAAAGAGCATGTTTTCCAATAATGTAAGAGCGAATATCTATGTGGGTCTAGCTACAGTAATATGATTTTGATCACCCAAGTCCAAATACTTGGAATAATAATTAAACACGATTTGATTACCTAGCTAGCCCACTGTTTGTTATGTGCTCGATCAACGCTAGATGATTTTTATCGGCACTGCATATGAATTGTGATATCCATTGCCAAACAAAATAATTAAGCCTCGGTAACTAATCCTCCTTTGCAAGGATTTTACAGCACTGCCGACGCAATAAGAAATGTAAAGGGTGATGATGATCTGCGAGATTTCTGGGATATGCTGCCTTCTTGAATTGGCTGGTAGATTAGACATGGAAAAGAAGCATAATTCACCAACTAGACAGATAGCAAAGTTTGTAATGGGACATGCTCTGAAAGCCAATCAGAACCTTAGCAGCACATTATCCTTATCTAGTTAGTTTATCTAGTCTCGGTTAGGTTAATGGCGTGATAATAACCCTTCCTTCTTTCAAATAAAATAAATAAATTAAAATTACCCGGTATTACTTCTAGACACATTTGGTAAAACAGAAGCCCCAGCAATTGTATTTTATAACGGCATGGCTCTCTAGATAACCCTGTGTTGCTAGGGTTTCTCAGCAAGTGAAAGAAAAATCACAAGAACATCTCAATTGATCAGTCATCAATGACACTCGTTCTCTTGTGGTCTCTAGTCCAAAAACTTCCCAAGTGAAAAATTACAAACACACACACATGCACTTGAATTTATGATGATCTTTCTCGTTATTAGCAAGTTGTCATTTTTATAACACCCTTGAGAAACAAAACAGCATCACTTCTGGCTTCAGCAATGGACTACTTAACAAGGTTCCATCTTATAAAAGAAATCAGATTGAAAAGGACTTGAACTAGTCCAGAAATGAAATCTCATTTCAAGCTATGCGCTGTTCCTTATCCATACATATATAGGAAGTCATCTCATTTTGTTCCTTATGCTTACATTTGTTATGCATGTCACGATCTGTCTCCATAGACACAGAGTAAGGCACGGGCAGGATCTTGCGGCTTTCATAATCAAATGTTGTTAGTATCTAGGTTATGGAACTGGTGGCGGGTCTTTATCAATTTCATTAAGAGAAAGGCTTAAATTGTGCATTAGATCGCTGTCTTTGGCTCCATATGTTCCTCTCAACCGTCTTCATATTGCATGAGCCAAATGAGCGACAACAACTTATCACATTTCTACACGTAAGATTTTGTTGTTCTCCTTCCTCTGTTGTCGGTTCTTTCCTGTGTTAACTGTACCTCATTTGCCATAAGAAAGGATATAATACAAGGCAATGCCTTTAATAATAAGACCAATCTTAGATAGGTTTCTATATTTATCATGTAGCTATAATTAATCTGGCATTTTGCACCACTCATTTCTATGCAGTACTGGTTGGCATATTATGTGATGCCTTTATTATTCTTTGAGCAGTACTTCCTTCCGAAATCACACTCTAATATTTCTTATCTTTTCTTTCTTGGCGATTGTTTGTGGGCTCTAGATATAGTCATGTGTAATTCAGTGAGGAATCTCTCCCCCTACATGATTCTTCAAAATCTTTTGTCTGGGTTGAATTTAATCATAGATTCTTAGTAACCTATCAAATAAGTTTATTATCCAAGTTAATTAGCAATGATCCATGGCTAACCGATGCTTTATAATTATGTTTGGATCAAGTTAATTAGCAATTAATAGTCAACGATATATGCTCAATTATTTTGTTTTATTTCCTGTTACAAATGAAGAGGCCGAACCCTTTGGGATTTCATGGGGAAAAAAGGATACAGTCATATAAAAACAAACAATTTCATTGACACACACTTAATTATTAGATATATTCTTAGAATATTGTTAAAAGCAAATTAAGTTTCATAAAGTTATTCAAATGCTTCAATTTTGAGTCGCGTGCTTGCAAAAGCAACTCAATCGATCGTTTGAATTTATAAAGACCTCTTAACTTGTACAATTGGATCTGGTAAGATCACAATGTGCTGGATAATTGTATTTTAATTTTATTACAACTTCAGCAACTAATTCACTTAAGACGGGAAGAAAACAGTTAAGGATTAGGTGGATAGAATTTGGTTTCATTCTGACATGGAAATAGTCGATGGTTCAATTCAAAAGAATAGTATTTTGTGCACACGGTTTTCAAGTGACGTACGTAGTTTAGTGAAGATATATTTTCTTTTAGCTTATTTAATTATATGAATGGGCAAAGAAGTTGATATGATGCGTATAGAGCTATCTATCTGATAATATTAAAGGTACAAATATTTTCTTAGCTTGATCTCTGTCTAGTCAAAGAAAAATCACATGCCTGACGAGTAAAATGGGTTGGTGTTTTGTTTGTTTTTATTTTTTTGATAATAAGGTTTGATGTCATTGAATTTGACAAAAGATAAAAGATACCTCTTCATCATTATCTAAATATATTTATTATATTTTATTCTTATAAATTCAAATTTAACATGTTAAAAAACTTTAAAAAATTTTAAAAAATATTTTTGTGGATTCTAGCATAGTAGTCTGAGGTAATGTTAGGTTTGCACCCGACCGCCGTTGGTGTTGGGCGGCCTCGGGCTAATATGCCTAAGCCAACTATGTTTGAGTCTATACTACATGGTTGGATTTTTTTTTAAAAGCTTAGATACTCTATTAAAAAGATTTTCAAGACCTTACATAAGTTTCTCAACATTTATACTATTTTAATATATATTATTTTGAATAGAATATAACTTAAAATATCACATAAATAAAATAACACTTTAGCCTCTTCTCTTCACAAAAAAAAATATTCATAAGCTATAAATACTGTTAAAGTAATTCAGATCAAACATAAAAAGAGGCTAGAATTCTCGATAATATGTTTATTATGAGTACTTAAGTTAACCTAAATACAAAGGAATTATATATAGGTTAAACTGAAAATACTATTGTACCCTTAATAAATAAAACTAGATAAATATTACTTAACATCTCCCCTCAAACTCACGATGCGGCATCTACAAGCATCGAGAGTTTGCCAACTAGAAAATGAAAACGAGATATGGAATGCGTCTTGGTAAAGAAATCTGCAATCTGCAAGGAAGAATGAACCAAAGGCAAAGTAATGGTGCCATGCTTGAGATGATGACGAGTAAGATGACAATCGATCTCAATGTGCTTAGTTCGCTCATAAAAACCGAGTTGTGAGCAATCTAAATAGAACTCTGGTTGTCACAATTCATAGGAGTAGGATGAGAAAAGAAAACTCTCATATCAGCAAGTAACCAACGTAACCAAACAATCTCTTTGGTAGTAAATGCAATGACAGAAGCTGAAGGAAAGTCGAAATACCAGATTTTGTAGAAGCAGAAGACAAAATATCACTCCAATTTTATTTTATTTTTGCAGAAACTTAACTCAAATACCAAATTGTAGAAACCGAAGAGAAGACAAAATACCAAAATAATTGCAGAGACAGAATAGAAATACCAAATTGCAGAAGCTGATACCAAATTGCAGAAACCGAAGAGAAGACGAAATACCAAAACAATTGCAGAGACAGAACAGAAATACCAAATTGCAGAAGCTGATACCAAATTGCAGAAACCGAAGAAAAGATGAAATATCAAAACAATTGCAGAGACAGAACAAAAATACCAAATGTAGAGACAGAACATAAATACCAAATTGCAGAAGCTGATACCAAATTGCAGAAACCGAAGAGAAGACAAAATACCAAAACAATTGCAGAGACAAAACAGAAATACCAAATTGCAGAAGCTGAAGAATCTAAAATAAAGTTTCAGATATTAATTCTTCAGCTGCAAGCACAAAACCTGATCTTCATCCTCCATCTTTTAATAGGTTAAACAACCCATGTCTGATGTTTTGAAAAATGGATCTGAAGTTAAGCTTCAAAGGAATGCATTGAGCGTGCTGGAACATCTTACAGGGAACGAAGTGGATGATGATAACGATTTTGATACGAGCAGTGGCTTTGATATTGGTGAACATGATTTCTACAAGAGCAGCGAGTTCCATAAAATTAACAAGCCAAGGGTTCAATCAACTAGGCTCTGATACCATGTTAAAGTAATTTAAATCAAACATAAAAGGAGGCTAGAATTCTCAATGATATGTTTATTATGAGTGCTTAAGTTAACCTAAATACAAATGAATTATATATAGGTTAAACTGAAAATACTATTTTACCCTTAATAAATAAAATTAGATAAATATTACTTAACAAATACCACATGAATCATTCAAGCTCTAGGTTCACAGTCTTTTTATTTTTAATTTTTTTATCATGCATATTTTTAGAGTTTCTCTTTAAAATATCTTTGTGTTTTGTTTCTCTAAAAATATATGTACCTAAGTATCTTAGAATCCACAAATCTATCAAACCAAATTTTTTATAAGTATTAATTACTCATTATCTTGATTAAGAAAAATAAACTAAATTAACTGGTTATCTAAATTACTAGAACTAATAAATTAACTGGTTATCTAACATAAACTTTTATATTTAAGCTACTTAGAATTTTTTTAACCTCAGCATGTTGATTGTTTGATATAAAGTAATAAAAATGAATGAAAATCAAATAATTTAATAAAAATAAATGGTATTGATTGTAGATATTTTAGAAGTGTTATGTAGATGGTAATATTTTAAAGTATTGGCAATAAATTTTATAACTAATTTGAAACATCAAATAATTCTCAAAAAATATATTCTAAGAATACCCGAACACTATTTTAAATATTCTTGCCATTTACTTGAAGCAAACAGGCTACTGCTCCATTTTTAACACCAAATTTAATTTAAATCCAGATGATTTGAGCCAGTACACTCCTAGTCCTAGCTAATTTAATGCGGTGACAGCAGCAAGCTCTTATTATGACACGATACTTGAGGGTTTAGTTCAGTCGTTCATTGTGTGACTTGTTCCGTTCATGTTTCGAGTTCGATTCTTTATGTGCATGCCTGTTATCCCCGTGGTGCTTTACCTGTTCACTGGGCTTGCAGGATGCTCAATGAGCCGTGAGAAATAGTCGTGGTGCGTGCAAGCTGGCCCGGACACCCCACGATAATAATAAAAAAAAAAATTAAGGTAGTAATATATATATATATATATATATATATATATTACTCTCTGGATAATAGAAATCAATCATGGACTTCGACATGACGACACTTGCTGCTAGACTGTATGCTGGATTAGTTTAATTTTTACATGGAAAAAATAATTGTCATGTCAACTTCATCGTTGCTAGAAAACATGATTAAAATTGTTTGATGACAATATGCCTAGCTAGCAGGCTACCACACCCACCAGTGAAAAGCGCTGTCTATAAGCTCTAGCATCTATATCAAGGGTCCTTGGAGTTATTCAATGTTACAAATCAATCTTTATTTTCCTCTTTAGTTATATAATTTATTGCCAATGCTTAAAAATATCACCTTGTAAATAAAACTTATTAAATATTTATAATCAGTACAATTCATTATTTTAGTTAAAATATTTTATTTTTATTACAATCCAATAATAAATGAAGTATAATTACATTGCGTAAGACACCCGTTAGCTTTTGCCTTTAAGCTTATCATAAATTCAATAAGGAAAAACGTTATACTTTTAATTAATCTTCATGTGTATTTTCAGAAATTCTAAAAAAAATTATATACATCTTGAGGAATTCTGAACATGTTTACCTGATTTATTTACTTCCTGTATTCTTTTAATATTAATATATATATATATATATATATATATATATATATATATATATATCAAGGCCTCTCTTCTTTTTTCTTTTTTCTTTTTTGTATTGATTGAGTCCCTTTATTCTATGTTTCGTTTTGTAAAATTACTCTATTACAACGTTGTTAGTTAATATGTTTACACGATACTTTTCTTTTAGGAGTACAAAACTAAATGCTTAACACATGTTGCTTTACAAGATCCACAATAACTCCTCTGTTTCTAAATTTTCCCACCCGGTGAAAAGTAAATAATTAAAATAAAGTAAATTAAATTAATTAAGAATAGATAAATAAACGAACCTAATTAATTAAAATAATTTAATTTTAAATGTTTATCTTTTTTTATTTCTTTAATTATATAATTTCAGAAATGAAAGAGTTACTTTAATAGAAAGATGCTAAGTAAGCATATGAACTAACAACGTGACGACACAGGGACCTTTTTGGAACAAAATAAGAATAAAAAAACTTAATGAATACGAATAAAATTAGACTCTACCAACTTCCTACAAAACAATTGATGATGTAAGATGTTCATAGGGTCCTTCAATCGTCTAGAATAAAAAAAACAATTCGGGACAGGTCCTTAAATGCTTTAATTAATTTCATTACATCAGAGTAAAAGAATTGTTGACCATTGAATAAACAAATTATTGAATTACTGGTGATCAAGTGCTGGAGCAGCCTCCAAAATCTTTTGTTTTCTTGAGTTTAAAAAAAATCCGAACGCAGTCGCAGCCACTCTTTTCCTTTTGTTTTGTTTTTTTCGACGAGGAGCGATTAGTTAGAAGAACTATATATATATATTCACAATTAAGTGGATATGATTTGAGTGAATCGAACTTTGAATTGGGAGTTAGAATTCTTTTATGAAATTAAATCATTTAGACTTCCCTCATATATTTATAAATTAAATCAAAATGAAAAACACATATTATTAGCTAGCATCGTAGTCATCAACAGGGATTAATGAAACAAAGTTCCCTTAATCCAGTGTCCAAGTTGTTCCACGAATGTTGGAACACGATATATATTTAAAGACTGGGAGCACTATTATCATACAAAAGCCGCCGTGCCCCGCTAGCACAAAATTGGCAATGCGAATCTTGCATGCTTGTATGTATGTATGGATGTATGGATGTATGTATGGATGATTAATTAAGCTGGAGGACATTTTGGATAATCTCATGCATGATTAGTGACAAAACGCCTACGTACATCATTACAATTTCTTAAGATCGATCGCACCACAACAATCACATACCATTAAAATATACGACTTACCAAAAAAATAAAATAAAACTACTGTTAAATCTAAGTCATGAGTCCTGTCTAGCTGAGCTGTGATTGTTATAATTAACTGGAATCTTCGTGGATTGCTCATTTTAGAGAGATAATGAATTCAGTCCTTCCCGGAAAACGAAAGGTATATTTCCCCGTCCCCCCTAAAAGCTGTTTTTTTTTTTTTTCAATCATACTTAACCCATAAAGCATGGGATGTTCCTCTCTTTCTCTTAGAATTGACATAGATAGTGTTTTTTTTAAAGAAAATCCCAGGGAAAAAGATAGATTTACCCCAACTATCATCCAGTTAGATCCTCCACCTATCAATTTTCTTAATTGACTAGTCTCTTTTTTATTTAGATTTTGACCAATTAATCCTCATTGTGATCTACAATAAACGATCCCTTAAATACGCACATGATAGGCATATAGCCAAATTGCGGCACAAATTTCGGATTTGTTTGCGTTTTTTCGTGATTAAAAGCTTATTTACATGACTATGAGATTTGATGTAAATTCTAAAATGTATCCGTTTGTAAGCAAGGTTTTGAGCGGAAATTTTTTTTGCAAGGAAGAGTGACTTTACATGCTTATTGAGCATATCATTGGCTATAAATCACGGCTGAGTTGATTGATCAAGAGTTGGATGCGTGGGGGACTCAATTCGGACAATCAATAGATGGAGGACTCAATTGGAACATGTGAGATAGTTTGAGGATAAATTTGTCCTTTACTCAAGTTTTAAAAAAAAGGGGTGTGTGTATCCTTAAAAAAATATTGCATTCTTAAACATAAGTGATCTCATTCTTCCATTATTTTTCTATATATATAAACACCATCTAAAACTTATAATTTTTTTCATTTTGTCAATTAACGATATATAATTTCGAATTTCTTATGGTTTGAGTAATGGAGAAGTGTTTTGAACCACCCCTAAAATCAATTGTTCTTTCAAAATATCAAATGAACCAAAGATCGAAGCAGAGGGGCTTACCAAGGGTTCCACTTCCTCATGATCAACGGCTGCATGGTTTCATCCCACCATTTGTAAAACAATGAAGAAAACTAGAACTACAGAAAGACAAACCAAAGAAGGGGATGAGGGGAGAGAGTAAATCCTTCTCATTTTCAAGAATTAATTAAAAATTGAAATTATATAGATTAATAATTGATAGATGACACAAATTGACTAGCTAGTATTGTTGTGAAAAAAACTCTCAAACTATATATGAGATTTATCAAAGAAATTTTCTATGGGTTTTTATTTCATAGTTCATCGGTAAGAAAATTATTGACAGCCTCACAAACAAAAATAATTTATTAAAAAACTCTGGTGATGATTTCTGATTTATTAATGAGTTTATTATTAATAAATTTTACAAATAAATTTATCAACGTACAAAATGTGCAAAAAATAAAAATGATTTGAAGTACTTAATCTTTTTAATCTAACTTAAAAAACTCTTTTCATTCTTTTCCTATTTTTCTCGTGGGATTTTCTTTAAAAAAAATAATATTTGACGGATTTTTTTAGCAAGGTTTATCTGGATAATGATCATATCATGGAACTTGCTCGTTTAATGACCAATGTCATCAAGTTTTTTAATAAATTGACTGGACGGGGCTAATCCGAGAATTATTTTTAAATTATTGATGGTTAATTAATTAGCAAAGTTAAGAAATTGGTGTGCAATTGATAGAAACACCAAATTCCATGAACAAAATAAAATTTATCCAAATATTAATGTCAATGTCACATCTAAATTTTGGATAAGTGATTTAAATATTTCCCAAGCTCGTGAAAAATCTCACTCATAATGGAGCACGCCATGGAAAACCGCAAGAATAATTAAATGACGAATGAAACGAAGATTTGGGTCATAAAACGGTGAACGCAAGACGGCAGAGAAAAAGAAAGGTATATTTCCATAGCATACGTCAAGGTTCTTTGTCAAGAAGCTACCACAGACAAACGCAACTGTGGTCAACATCGAACTGTTTAATTAACTGAGCACCATATGTGTTAACGAGCTTGTAATTTGCTGGTAATTTCTCAAACCAAGAGAGATTTAAGTGCTTCTAAAAACTAAATTAATAACGAGGAACCATACATGATAGCTCTTGAGACACAATGAGAAACTCGGAACTCCTTTTTCATTTTCACTCGTATTTACACCAGTTGAAACATGTCACGATATATATATATAAATAAGAGACACAATATTTGATACTCGACTGTCAAATTTAAAAACCGACCCCCTAGAGACAGGCTAAAGATAACATGATCATATGGTGGATCGAGGGTTAATTAAGATTTGTAAACCCCGTCACCAAGTACGTACTTGTTTCTTCCTTTTTTTTAAGATCCACACTAGACATCTAGGACGTTGTTCTCTGTACAGAGGGCTTGTGGGAGGTACGCCTGGGCTGCACTTTAACGGTCAATGGATTCGCCATCTCACAGGAAAGTCGCAATACTTCTGATAGGTCAACCTTGTTTTCATCACCCGGCACCCATTCATACTCGTGTAACAGTGATGCAACCCAAAAGGTCACCGTGGTTATGCCCAATGTCTTTCCAGGGCAAGTCCGCCTACCGGAACCAAACGGAGCAAGCCTAAGATCCGAGCCGAGAACAGAAAACTCCAACACATCCTCCTTAGTCACGACGAATCTCTCGGGCATAAATTCAAGTGGGTCCTCCCAAAACTCTGGGTCCCTTGAAATGGCCCACATGTTAACCATTGCCGTGGTCCCTTTCGGCACGTGATACCCATCAATGGTTGCATCGGTGATGGCTAGCCTGGCCCACGAGAGAAGTGGGCCAGGTGGGTGTAGCCTCAACACTTCCTTCACCACTGCCTGCAGATACACCGTGGCCGTGATATCAGATTCAGTAACGGCCCTTGATCTTCCAACAACTTTGTAAAGCTCATCGTGGACCTTTGATTGAACATCAGGATGAAGCACCATTCTCGCTAGAATCCACTCAATCAAAACCGCCACAGTATCAGTCCCTCTGAAAATCATTTCCTACACACAGAGAAAGTGAAACCCAGCAATATTAGTTAGTCCAAATGTACAACAACATAGTACAAGATAGAAATAAAAGCATTAATTGCTTGCTGCTCAGAATAATTTATATGTATGTACATCCACGAACACACATAACAATTATAAGTTACGTATCTGGGACAAAAATATTATAGTAAGATTCATGTGTGATGTGTGTATGCGCGCGCGCGCCCCTGCTTGCTTACCCAAAGGACGGCAATCATATCGGAGTCCGATAATTTATCGTGGCCTTCGAGAGACAACAAAACATCAACGAAATCTGGGTTTTCACTTCTTGTTAGAGCTCTGTGTTCAGCTATAATTCGGCTGACAAACCGGTTCACTTTTGGCACGAGATTTGAGCATCTGAACCGGATTTTTTGAGGGTCAAAATCTGCCAGCCAAGGAAGGTGGTCACTCCAGTTAAGTGTACCCAATAAATCGTACCCCTCTTCAACTAGAGCTCTTAGCTCTTCAACTTCATTATTAAATGAATCCAATTTATATTCGCGTCCAAAAACTGAACACATCATGTTGTTAAGTGAAGCTCTTTTAAGGACCCCACGAACGCTGAAACTGCTCTTTTCTCGGTCATTGAACGTTGACACCATTTGAGAAGCAATTTGGAGCCTTTGAGACTCGGCAGCTTTGATTTGCTTGGGGCAGAAAAGGTGTGTAGAAGCTATTTTTCTAAGGGTTCGCCAGTAGACACCATAAGGAGCGAACCCGATTGCTCTATTGAACATTAGGCTATAAGCAGATTCTTTAACTGGACGATCTGCAAACACCGAGCTGTTCAATATTTCTTTAGCGACATCAGGATTGCATGTCACGATAACACGAGTATCACCAAGGCTAAACGCCATGAGCCTCCTGGCTTTGCATGCATCTGCAGCAGCTGCAATCTTGTGATGTGCTAAGGAGGTCATAAGCTTCATGCTGCCGGTAATGGGGAATCCCCTGGGACCTGGAATTGGATTAGAAATTGTGAAGGAAGTATTTTTGAGTTTATATTTTCCCCAAGCTGGACCACCAGGGTATGCCCAGTAAATCAGGGTAACAACTATCCAGGCTAAACCAATGACCAAAAGTGACCATGCAATATTTTCTTGTGTAAAGGCTCTGCATTTGGAGGCCAAAGCAAAGATCCAGAAGCTATCTATGTCGGTTCTCATGGTGGGCTAGGTTAATTTTGAAGATTGAGGAGAGGGTACACAAATACAGGGTGAGTTTTATGTTTTCCACGCTGACAAGAAAAGAAAGGGGCTTCTGATTTTTGGGCTGTATGGAAATGCTTGGTTGGTGTCTATATATATAGAGTGGTGAGCGAGTAAGGCTATTAATTAACATTAAGAAGAATCCTAAAACGAAATGGTTTTCATACGTGGCAAGTTTTGTAATTTCTTTCAACTTTCTTTGGCTGCTTTCAAGTGTCGTTTTCATTATTTTCTCATTTTCTTTTCTTTTTTTCCTTAGAGTTTTGATTTTTTAATTTCATTCTTTCATGGCATATTTTCAAATTTTTTTGTTTCAAAAATTTCTTTCATTTTTCATTTCCTAGCGTGTTAATAGTTTTGGACGCACATTCCATTGTGTATTGGGCATTGATTTTGTAGCATTGAACTATAATTTTTATTAAAAATAACAATTAACAAAATAAGAATCAAAGCATACATTAAAAAAAAAAAAGAATTCTTCATTTATATTTTTAAAAGGTCGCATGCAGAAAACGAACAAAGAAAAGGAGGAAAAAAACAAAAAAGGGTTGTTAAAGCCACTCTTTTCACCGAATGCCACTGTGGTGGGAATACCCTGTCGAGACCTTTCTAACAGCTTTAAGGATGGCCATCATTGGAGCTTAGAGAAGTCGCACGTGCCACCATAATGTGATGACCTTCCTCACACTGTAACGCATGTGTTACACATGCTAAAAAAATTTTCATTCAATTTAGTTCTTAATTCTCTAATATCTTCTCATTTTAGATTATGATTCATTAATAACTCTTACACTTGGCCTCATTTGGGAGAGACAACAATACGATCAAGAAATTGTTTTCAAATACCATCAAGCGTCATTAATTATACAAGAAAAAAAGACGTCTGAACATTTTACAACCTAGACTAGGTAGAGAGTTGGTCGAAAGATTTCAAGTTTGCCCACTTAACTTGGTTTAAAGACAATTTCAAATATTTTCTTTATGACTTTGATTTTTTTATTTTTTTTGCTAAAAAAACTAGTTTAACTAGCAACATAACATAAGAAGCAATCTAGTGTAGATCTATTTTATATGAAGATATATTTTTGTCTCAAGAACCTTTTGATCTATATATCCATAACATATCTTATTGAAACTTATAATTTATAGTTTTCAACAAATATGATAAAAAAAATGAGTTAAATTAATCCCAAACATAATAAAAAATTAAAATTATACCTATATCTTTAGTTGAACAACTAGTGCTTGTAATCCTTTTAACTCTGTAGGAATAAAAATATTTTTTATATACATCTTTGTCAATATGTTGTATTTATGTGTATTTTAATTTGATAAAAAATTATGATATAGATTTAGTCTATCACTACCAGAAAATTAGCAAATATAAACAAAATTACCAACGACAATAATTGTTTTGGTAAATTGCGGGGTAATTTACCGATGGAATATGTCATTGTACACTGACAGAAATACAATGGGTAAATAAGAAACGAAAAAGAAAAAGAAAAAATGATGTATCATTGTTATAATTAGTGTTGCTGATGAAATAAACTTGTCGCTAATATTTACTGCTAAACTCATCGGTAATATTTAAGTTATGAACTAATGAGAGACCCCCCCTTCTCTTCCTTCCTCATTTCTTCTTCTTTTTCCTTTACTTTTCACTACAAATAACAACAAACCCCCTCTCCTATTTTATCACAAATCATACTCTCATCACCATAAATGTAGCCAACCCAACACTCAGTTTGTCAGCATCCCTAGTCTAGTTCAATTTCATTTTAGGATTTCACTCATCAAGCAAGCAAAACTATCAATTTTTTGTTTTAACTCTTTGTTTTTTATTTTGATGTAATATATGTAGTTTGTTTGTTTGTTTACTTGTTTTATACCTTTTTCCCATGGAAATTTGTTTTGTGAATGTATGATTTGTAAATGTTAGGACTTGTTTGATATTTTAAAAAATTATACTTGTTTGTAATTTGATGAAATTAATTTTGATTTTGTGACTTTAGTGTTTTGTATTGAAATAAATAATACCTTATTTAATATATTTGTTTCAAATTTTGTCAATTTTATTGTTAAGTTTTAAATTCTGGTAAATATAGAGGAATTTTATTTTCTGTAGAAAGTTGATAATGATTTAAGGATATTATTAAAATAGATTGAATAAGTTTGAGTTAAACCAATGTTAGCTAATTTATTTAGTTCACATAACTAATTAATACATGTTATCATCAATATTCTATATAGGTTTGATATAAATAATGAATGATTGTTCTAAGATGTATCGAGTTTCACTTGAAGGGTTATGCAGGATGGATTATTGTAATGAGATTATAGTTTAATTAATTACACACTATCTAATTCGATGTTGCTAAATTTATGATAAAACTCATTGGCCTAGGATACCAAAAAATTGATATTTTTCCAAAATTTTGTAAGTTATAATACCTTGAAAATAAAAATTTAATCGAGTGCAAAACTTGTGGGAATGATCGGTATAAACCTAGAATTGGCTTGAGAAGGACTTTTGTCACACATATAAAACTTAAGTACTTTTTAATCACTCTTGAAAAATGCTATTCATGTCTCCAAAGACTATTAGGAACATGACATGACATCATTCACATGATGTGATGAATAGATTAATGGTGAACCGTCTGATGGTGAAGCTTGAGAACATTTTAGAAAGGTCCATCCTTAGTTTTCATTGGAATCACGAAACGTATGTCATGGGTTATGTACTGACATATTCAATTCATTCTGTTCATTTGTTACTTCTTATTCTTATTGGTCGGTAATGCTCATAGTTTACAACTTAACACTGAGGATGTGTATGAGGTTGAAGTTCATATTTTTTATACAGTCATATCATGTCCTAATAGTCCAAATAGGAATATTGATGTTTCTAGTTGGACCAGGTATGAAAAAGTAGCATGTCCATTTTATATGAAAAATAACAAGGTCTTGACCTTAACAAATTATAGTAAAACATCTATTTTTATTGTCACCGATGGTTCTTGTCGATCATAAGTATAGAAAAAATAGAAAGAACTTTTTTATTGGTAGAGTTGAAAGGGATGTTGCACCGCCAATACCATCGAGTGAAAAATTATATGATGTGGTATTGTAGTATGATGACATTGTGTTTGATTTTCAATCTTGTTAGTAGAAGTTTCTTGATTTTGGTGTAAATCAAAGTATTTTTTTGGATCTTTCTTATTGAAAGACTAATCTCCTCCACTATAATCTGGATGTCATACATATTAAAAAAAACATGTTTGAAAATATTTTTAACACGGTGATGAGTATGAAAGGAAAAACAAAGGACAACATAAATGCTAGAATGGATATACCTTTGTTTAGTCACTATAAGACTATAAAGTTTATTTATGATGGGTCACAAGTTACAAAACCCAAAGCCAACTTCGTCTTAAACAAGAATGCATAATTATTTTATCTATAAATGGCTTAAAAGTTTATGTTTTCCTGATGGACATGCTTGAAGCATATCTAGATTGGTGAATTTGAAAGATTGCATATTGTATGAAAAGAAGATTCATGTCTGTCATGTATTTATGCAAATAATCATTCCACTTGCTTACCAGGATTTATTACCAATAAGGGTATTGGATGTATTCACAGACCTCAATCACTTTTTATATATGGATATATCCATTCAAGAGGTTAGAGATTACATATGCATGTTAATTAAATTTTTTCTTCTTCTTTTTTAAAATCTAAAATATTCCTTCAATTCAATGCAGATACTTGCTCAACTTTAAGAAAAAATTAAAAAACAAGGTGCATATTGAGACTTCGATATGCAAGACTTATATTGTTGAAATGATCTCAACATTTATCTCTTTGTATTTCGAACGTCACTTAAGAACAAGAATCAACCGCATTTAAAGACATGATGATGATGATGAAGTGCCTTGGTATGGGAATTAGTCAATATTTTCCCATATTGGATGACATGTACCAAAAAATATAAAGAGGATAAGATACTTAACATAAATCAAATTCAGATACACACATAATTACATGTTATTTAACTTCAATGAATTGAGATCTTTTATTCAGTAAGTATAATATTTAACATATTGTTATTTTTTAATAATTTTTATAGTCCAAAAACTCACAGCTAACTGAATTTCAAATCTTTCGATTACAAGATAAATAGTTTTTCATGTGTGTTCAGAATACATGTAAGCACTACTTAATTATTCTTATCTCTCGCAAAACTTAATTTCATTCCACCTTTCTCTTTAACATTTAATAGTTGTAATCTTGTACCAGGTTTATCAATTGAGAGGGAATGTTAGTGGTACTTTAAATTTACTATGTTTGGATCCTGAAATAAAAGTGAAGTGTTGTAACAAATATTTCTTCAATGGACATGTTTTTCATACTGAAGAGTATGATCAAAGTGGAAAGATATATAACAGTGGGGTTTATTTTAAAGAATCTAATTAGTTTGAAGTTGATTATTATGGGAAGTTAAAAGAGGTGATAAAATTGTAATATCATAGCGAGTAGAATAAAGTCTTTTTATTCAAATATTATTGATATGATATCACTGATAGAAAAATCAAAATAGATCCTCATCATTGTTTGCTAAAGGAAAAAGTTTGTTATACATACAATCTTTCCTTTAGAAATAATCGTTATACGGTTGATTGGTTTTCCATAGTGAAAACCAAAGCTAGAGCTGGTGTAGAAATTATTTAGGATGGTAATGATGAAGTAACTGTGAGAGATGATGTATTTCAGCTTGATGAGTTAGTTGATCCATATCAAGTTGCTTTGTCTACCTAATTAGAAGAAGACTCAAATTTTCCCATCTTTGAGAATATATTTTGTTAATGTTGATGCTAAGAAGTTAAATGATTTATTGAGAACTAATGGACATACAAAAGTCGATGACGATGATGATATCAATTAATAGATGAGAATTTATATAGATATCAAGGGAAAAGTCAATAGTGTGTCATACGGACAAGAGCGCTACTTGTTCTTCTAGCAACACTTCTGATGACCATGATTCGTTAGGTCATGGACAAGCACCTAAGGTATAGATACCCTCTCTCGATGCATACTCATCGAGTGTGATGCCGCTTTATAGAGGGATGGTCTATTCTAAGTGGGATTTATATATTAGGAAGTACATTATTCAATGGAAACCTGACCACTCAATATAAATTTGTTTTTCTTTCCTACACGATTAAAAAACAAACAACATTTAATAATTTTTGAAATACTAATTTCAATTAACAAATAGAATTTCAAGTTTACAAATTTAAAGGTTGTTCGCATTATAACATCAACGATGAAATCATTTATGGAAGTACCATTATTTCAATGGAGTCAAGTTTTCAAAAAACTTGAATGGAAACCTATGATTGATGTACGGTTTAGAAAATTCAAGGTTAGTTTATACTTGAACAGTTTTTTTGTTATGTTAATTCAGTTTATTTTTTTTATGTTAATTCAGTTTAATTTTAATAAACTAATTCTTTTACAAATTTAATGCGCAAGAAAAAACAATTATGGGATATGGCTGGCAATGTTGTTGTCATGAGGGTTTGAGAGAATCACAGCGCAATTATGTAAGATTTAATTCAAAATTTTATATTTTTTATTTAAATGATAATTTTTGTATCTTCCATTATATCTTAACCGATAATTCATTTCCACCATGTAGGCTGTGTGATTTTTGGTATGAGACACAAAACAAGAAATAAGAAAAAAGAAGAAGCTAAAAACGAGGTTTTTTAGGCTAGGGAGACATGTTAGTTTTGAGAGATTTTAGACCACTGCATATCTTGGAGTCTATATGGGTAGATTGTATCTAGCATGTGATGTCCAAGCATTTCATATGACGATCACTATCCGGTGCTAAGAACCAGAACAAAAAGATTCATGGTTTAATTACCATGCACACCGGTGAATCCATTCTATTTGTTTTGAATACGAAGTGGATGGTAAGATTCTTTTGTATTGCGTCCATTTTTTAAAATTATTATTTTATAAAAAATATTTAACTAACAACTATTTTCTTTTGTAGGCTACGACTCTTAGAGGCGAATCAAGACCAATGAAACTTTTTGTAGAAACTTACATGCGAAATGATAACCTCCTGAAAGGGGTGCAACAACTCATGCATAATTGAGTTTAGAAGTTTGTGGTAAGTTGGATTTCAATAATTTTTTTTGTAAGTTATTAAGTTTTTTAAATTTGCTGACTTGGTTTTTTTAAAAACAATTCAGGAAACATATAACATCCGGTTGCAGAAAAAATATGAGAATGATCTTTCGACCCATCCATAACCAGATCTAGATTTATAGTTAGAGGCTAGATTGTTTGGTGGACTTGATAGAAATCAAGTTTAAGATATCTCAAATACCAAAATCGAGGATTTGTTGACGGCTCGTAGTGTTTTAACCGTTGGATGCTCAAAATCAGTTATAAACACTCAATTTCCAGAGTTGCATGTGATTGTAAACAACAAGTCGAAGCTCGAACAATTGGGCTTGCTGCTAAAACAAAACAACTTGGTGCTGAGACGGTTAAACTCCGACTTGGTGCTAAAATAGAACCACTTCCTTTCCTATCATTATTTTATTGCTAGCTACCATGTCCGATGCTATTACGATTATCATCTCATACCAAAATAATAATTATTTTGTTAACATTCCGTTATAATTCTTCAATGTCATACCTTTCTTTGTAAAAATAATACTGTAAAATAAAAATATTCTAAACTAAAAAATAGAAAAATAATGTTTGCAAAACAAATAAATTTCTTCCCATAAGACGTGACCTGGATGTCATCAATCACAGCTGGAGCATAAAAAAAGAAGAAGAAGAGGCAGCTTTGCATAACGGTTGAGGGTTGCCCCTTGCTATAACAAAAAAAAGAAAAAGAAAAAAAAAAGAGGCAGTGTAGATTTATTGATTCTTTTTCTCAGTAAATAAATAAATGAATCTGGGTAGGAATAAACAGCTAGCGCCGCCACGATTGCATGACGATATGCGGGAAGGGAAACCTTCTTTACTGCGTCGCGTGAACTGCACACTCAAGTCCCGCTGGATCCTGTACAGCCTCGCTGACGTTCGGTGTCAGGAGAACTGCCGTGTACGTATGTGTGCGCCAATCAAAGTGCTGTTACTTTCAATAAATTCTTATTTATCAATAAAGTTAATTTTTTCCAAAAATAAAAATAAACACTGCTTTTATTTATTAACAACGACAATGTTCGAGCCACTTAATTATCTGCCGGATAATATTTGGGATTGGTTTGAGATGTTGGAAATCGCAATTGTCTTGCTGAAATTAATTTTCTTTAACGTGGTTGTAATTATTTTTAAAATTTTTTTATTTTAAAATATATTAAAATAATAATTTTTTTAATTTTTTAAAAATTAGTTTTAAAATCATCGTATTAAAACAATTTAAAACTTATATAAAAAATTAACTTTCAACAAAAAAAAGAAATTAAATTTTTTAATAACGGGTTGACTTGCATTTTCAAACGGTTTTTTATTTTAAAATATCAGCTGTATTTTTAAATGTTTTTTATTTTAAAATATATTAATATAATATTTTTTATTTTTAATATCATTTTATTAAAACAATAAAAAAATATAAAAAAATTATTTAAAATTAAAAATCACAATCCAGTTACAGACACAAACACTGTCTTAATTGGTCAATCCAATGTGTAATAATTTTAAACTCAAAATCTATATACGATAACTGGAACACAAATCAAATAAATGATATTGGAATTTAAGATGAAAAAACCATGCTGGAACACTGTCTTTTTTATAACTATTAATTGGCCAAACAAATAGCAATCATGTAGGAGAAGAGATGTAGCTTCTTTTTTTTTTTTTAATAAGAAACCTAATATTTCTCCTGTTAAAAATCATATTAAGACTTTATGGATTCACACTCAAAACCTTATATATATATATATATATATATATAAAGGTACAAGCCCTGTAAATTTAATCTAACTAGACTAACTCATTTTTCATAGACAAAAACACTTATATTTTATAACTTTACGTACGTAGATCAAGTCCAATTATTTTGGGTGAAGAATCCTTTTAGTTGCACAAATAAAAGCTATTTATAAAAAATAGAACATGAGTACAATGAGAGAATATAAAAAAGAATATAAGAGAAGACAAGGAGAGTATACATAAATAAAGATAATTTTAAATCATATTTAGTAAAAAAATATAATAAAAAACCTCAAATGTTACAATCATTACATCCATCACTAAGGCTTTATATATATATATATATATATATATATATATGAAGTGTCATATCTTTGCAACATTTTATTAAAAATT
>Ga0325410_1000755_pt1 | contig 34276 bp, 19 predicted proteins | sample PopdelMetagenome_16_FD_206182 | JGI IMG/M metagenome (GOLD analysis project Ga0325410, IMG submission 206182) | Populus deltoides microbial communities from Bellville, Georgia, United States - Xylem-PdIQD-R3 | ecosystem: Host-associated > Plants > Phyllosphere > Stem > Wood/Secondary xylem...
CAGGATGAGAACGAAGACACAAGTGTGCGAGATGAAGTCTTTCAAGTTAGTGAGTTGGTTGAACCATATCGAGTTGCTCCTTCGATTGAATTGGAAGAAAATTCAAATTTTCGTGTTTTCGATGATAGTCTTGTTGATGTTGACGCAGAGGAGTTGAATGTTGTTTTGAGCTCTAGCGAACAAGCAAATATCGATGAAGAAGATGATATCCATATTGAAGATTGCGATGAAGGTGATGACAATTCAATTGATGACAAAGAAGAAGAAAATTATGACTAACAATCAAAATGAAGCCCTGTGTAAAACCCTTTTTTTCATGTAATTTAGATTATAGAGATGATATATTTTGTAACATGAAATATTTATTACTTGAAATAATTACTTGAAATGTCACAATCACGAAATAATTACTTGAAATAATTATAAATCATGGATGATATATTTTGTAACATTAAATAATTACTTGAAATGCCACAATCACTGACGTCCATACCGACGGAATAAGTCCGTCGCCATTTCACAGAGAGTTTGAAAATAATTACTTGAAATGCCACAATCAACGACGCCCATATCGACGGATTAAGTCCATCGGCATTTCACAGAGAGTTCGAAAATAATTACTTGACATGCCACAATCACCAACGCCCATACCAATGGATATAAGTTCATCGTTAAATTGTCGGCGGGTCAATTTTACTGACAAAATTACCGACGAACTGCATGAATTCCAAAGGGTTGTGCATTAAATGCATCTCTGACCGCGTCATCTTGCCGACAGAATTACCGACGGACCACAGAAAATATGGAGGGTCATTAAAAATTTTGGTGCGAAATTCAACAATTACCGACGGATTTTTGACACTTCACCGATGGAATAAATTAAAATAATAATTAATTTTATATCCGTCGGTGAATCCATCGGTAAAACTGCCATATAAGTTCTAGCGACCGCCCCTTCAGTACGTTTTTTCTTCTCCTCAGTTTTTCACCTTAAATTTTGATTCTTTTCCTCTCCATTCTTCAAAGCTTTCACCTGCAATCTCTAGCAAGTTTTCTTGTGAATCTTCATCAGTTTAAAAGGTATCTGTTTCTTCTATTTTATTTTACTTTAAGAGTTTTTTTTTCTTCTATTTTTTTGTTATGTTTTTTTGTTTTGGTGTATTTTTTGTAATGTAGATAAAGTATTAAATTCAACACATTATTAAAGTAAGCATATTTCATTCCTAAAGTCTATAGTTTTTTTTTTGAATTTTTTGAATATGTTTTATTATTGTATTGGCATAATTATTATTAGTTACTTTGTTGAATATTTATTGTTAATGTTGAATTTACCTTAGAATTAGTAATTGAATATGTTGGAATAATTATTAATTTTACTCTATTATTGCATGATTTGTGTTTAATTTTTTCCATTTATTTTGATTGTTAGTCTAGAGTTTTTTTTTTGAATTTATTATTTTGTTGTATTGACATAATTATTGAATTGTAATTGTTAATGTTGAATTTACCTTAGTATTAGTAATTGAATATTTTGGAATAATTGTTAATTTTACTCTATTATTGCATGATTTATGTTTAATTTTTTTTCATTAATTTTAATTGTTAGTCTAGAGTTTTTTTTTATTGAATATATTTTATTGTTGTATTGGCATAATTATTGAATAATTTGTTGAATTGTAATTCTTAATGTTTAATTTAGCTTAGGATTAGTAATTGAATATGTTGGAATACTATGTATAGATTGAGTCAATTGGTTGTGGCTATTGTTAATATGTGCAGGTTTGTGGATTTGGGTAATATCCAGTATAAGGGAGGTGCTGTCGAATTTTTTTTTAACATTTGAATTTAATTATATAATTATTTGTATAAAATTATGTAGATGCGTAGAACGAAAACCAGAGATGGTCGCTCACTTATGGTCGCAGCTAGTTCGTTTAGCAGCGAGGATGATATTTCCTTAGGTGCCTCTCAAGAAGAGGCACCTACACCACCTGCGCCGTTAACCGATGCTGCCTCTTCCAGCGGTACTTCATAGCGCAGAGGCGGCGTGCCTTTGCAACGAAATCAATTTACCCGCAAGTACGAGACACAATGGAAAGACGACCTTTTAAGGTTTTAGTTTTTTTTTTAAATTACAACATAATTTATGAAGTAATCACTATTGAATTTATTTCATTTATTTTCAGGTTCACAAACATTGAAGCCGCTCGAGTAATATCATCGGCGTTTAAATCGTCAATGAGGATTCCATTGTTTCAATGGAGTCAGATATCCAAGCATCCTGAATGGATGCCTCAAATCAATGCATGGTTTGACAGGTTTGAGGTTGGTGTTAATTTATAATTTTCAGCTTATTATTATAATTGTAAATAAATTATTATTTTTATTTAAAATTAATTATTTATACACAAAACAAATTCTGGTAGGACAGTGAGCACAACACTGTTGCGAGGAGGGTGTGGGAAAATCACGCGGCAACTAGGTAATATCAAAAACAATACAAGATTTTTTTAAGACAAAAATTTATATTTCGAAATGTAATTTTTGGTTGCGTGAAGTAGGTTGCGTGATTTTTAGTATAAAACACAAAAAAGGGCAAAACAAACTGCAAGAGATAGGAGTTTCCAAGGCTGGAACGATGTTGCGGTTTGGAGGGATTTCAAATCGATATACATCCCAGAAGATATATGGTTGTACTATATTGAGCACGTGATGTCTGAGAGGTTCACATGACGCTTACAGTCCGGTGCTGGCAACCAGAATCGGCCAATTCATGGCTAGGTGACAACGCACACTGGCGGCTCCGTTCCGTTTGCTACACATGCGAAGCGAATGGTAAGATTAATTTAAATAAAATATATCGTTAAATTAAGTTGTTGTTAATAAATATTTTTTCATTATAGGCTACGTCTCTTGGACGTGAGCCGAGCCTGATGGAGATGTTTGTGGAGACGCACGTGCGGAGTCAAGACTGCCAAAAGGAGGCGCAACAGTTCATTGATAACCGTGCTCAACATTTCGTGGAATGTTTGTTCAACCATTTTATTTTGTAAGTTATTATGTTTATTGAATTGAATATGATGATTACTTTTTTATTTTTATTTTCAGGAGACTTATAATAATCGGTTGAGGGAGAGATACGGGGACGATATTTTGACCCATCAGGAATTCGATCCGGATTTGTGGATGGAGGTTGGATCGTCAGGTGGACCCGATAAAAATCGAGTTTGCAGGCTCTCCAACACTACGGCTGACAACTTGCAGTCGACCCGTAGTGTTTCAACCGTTGGGAGCTCCCAATCAATATCGAGCTCCCAATCTAAGGAGTTCGTGGCCTTGCAGCAACCCACGGCTCAACTCATCAAAAAATATGACCACCTATCAGCGAAGTACGCACAACTCAAAGCGTCTCATACACAACAAAGAGCGGAGTTTGAACAACAAAAAGCGGCTTAAGAACAGCTTCGTGAAATGGTCATGAACATGGCAACACAGAGTGGAACATGTGCGCCTAATCATTTTTGGCCGTGTAACCACCAGCCTCCTCCTTCAGGATATCCTCCTCCTCCTCCAGCTCCACCTTCATATTAATTTGTAATAAACATTATTTACCTTTAAAACTTCATTTAATATTTTTTTTGAAACACATTCAGTTTGTAATGAATATTATTTAACTTTGATTTTTTGTTTTTGCTGTTTAATATAAATTTTATTTGCATAATTGATTTTTATTACCATTAATTTATATAATTTTATATTATATATTCTAAATAATTTTTAAAAAAAAAATTTAGAAAAAACTATTACCAAGGGTTTTATCGACGGAATGAATTCGTCGACATCTGATAGTAGCATTCACTTACGCATTTACAGACGGATATATTCGGTCGGTATTTCAAACACTCACCGACAGCTTTACCGACAGATTTAATCCGTCGGCATTTGACAGTAGCTGCCACACTTACCGATGAGTTTATAGACGGATATATTCAGTCGGTATTTCAAACACTCACCGAGAAATGTTCCGACGGTATGTAGCCGTCGGTAAATCACGATATCACCGACGGAATAAAAATCCGTCGGTATATTTCAAGCAGGAAACTTTTTTTTTGGCGCGCAAATTTCATCTGTAAAACCATCAGCAAATTATTTTTTTTGTTTGTCCAACCGATATAGTGATGGAATGGGGAATTACCGACAAAGGGAAAGCCGATGGATGTAATCCGTTGGTGAATATGTCGGTAAATAAATCACCGACGAACTTCTAATCACACACCGACGGAATATTTCCGTCGGTAAAAATGTGAAATCTTGTAGTGTGTAATCAAATACACTTCACATAAACAATACTTCAACTGAAAAAGTAATCAAAGAATTAAAACAACATAAATGTAAATGAAATAAATACTTACATTCATAGAACTCTGATTACATCCATGAATAAAAACTCCTAGATAATGAAATATCTTTTTGGTATTTTTGGTTTATGGAATTGAAATTGCAAACCTACAGATTACAAAGGAAATTGCAAGTCTACTTGACTATCACCTATAGAGTTATAGCCCACTGTTCTGTTGCCTACAAAGTTATTGCCTATATAATTACCGTCTATAAGCTATTGCCTATTGACTTCAGGTTTGAAAAGTCATGAGAACTTGATAAACTGCTATGCAATAATTTGAGTTTTTTGTTGAGTTATTTGTGTTCCTTAATCTTCATTGCCATTTGTCTTATATAATTGAGTGATATCAACTACGAGTAACTTTTCATTTTCTATATGTCAACTGCTAATAACTTCCATCTTTCAAAGTTCTTTCCATAATCTCACAATCACATGAGTTACTGTTGCTTTTTAATTTACGTGACTTACACATTCTACTTATATACATGTTTTTTCTTTTATATACTCTTGTTTTCTAATTTTCTCTTGATTATTCAATTATAAGATAATTATCTTTTAACCTTATCTATGTCCTATAAAATTTATGGTATAACACTTATCTCCCCTAGAAATTGCCTTTTAATAACTTCAAATTAATAGGTAACTTTAATTAATAAGTATATTGAGATTCAAATTTTTAATTTTTAAGTCATATCAATTTCATCATTTATTTATGTTTATTATGCATGAATTACAAGACATTTTTTTTCCTGAAAGGAATTTGTATTTGAATATTAAGTATGACTAACTCCTTTTCTTTTATTTCACATTCATTATCTTATCTTTACTACCATGGACATTGTCCTTACTCTTTTGTCTCATTGTATGGATTCTTTGTATGCATCCATATGCTTCAATTGTTGTACTTTAGCTACTTGTTCTTGTATCTCTCTCTCTTTCGTTTCTATTTTTTATTCTCTCAATACTTGTTCTTCTATCCAATGTTCCAATAATCTCTAGATAGTAACCTGGACTACAACTTTTCCAGAATTATTACATATTGTTGTTTCACTCAATGAAGGAGATCTTTCTCTTCCTTCCATGCTCTCCAGTTAATAAAGGCCTTGTCAGGATTTTACAAATCTCATCCTTTATTTCTTCAATTTCCCCTGATGATGATAGTTGTGCAATTCTAATTGTACTCTATTTTCTCATATAAAATTGTGCTTCCAAGTGGTTTGCTTATGTTACAAATGGTTTGTTGTTTGTATGCATAACTTCAAACTTACTCTCATTCCAAACTAACAACATTTGATGCAGAGTTGATGGAATACAGTCGTTCACGCGAATCCAGTCATTTTCAAGTAAAACATTATAGTTTGGGACCGTATCTACAATAAAGAACATTGTTTGAGCAGTTAAGGAATCCAGTTTTAAACTGACTTCTATCATTCTTTTAGCTTGTAGAACTTTTCCAGAGAACCCACTTATCGCTACTCTAGTTGGTGTCAAATCTTCTACTGTTTTCTCAATTACCTCTAACATATTTCGAGGCAGTATATTCACAGCAGTGCCATTATCAATCAATTCTTTTCCTGTTTCCTCTCCTTTAATTTTAGCGCTTAAGTATAACGGTTTCATATGCACAAGCTTGTTAACATTTGGTTTCTCGAACAAAACTTTCACAACTTCTTCAAACTCAACTACACCTTTTCCTTTCACTCTGAAGTCTCTAGCTATCCCTTGCTAGTACACCTTCTGGCTAGCTTCCTCTATTATCACTTCATGGGGTGTTACAAAGCTATAAACAACATCTCCTTCCAATTTTGTAACTTCAACATTCTAATTGATAAACTTGCCTAGGGATGAGAGTCACCATGTTGTATTATGTCATGTTATGTGCGAAGAAATCATCTCCATCATTAAAAAACAAAGCATCAAACATATTGTCTTCCTTATTTTTGTGATTAGCTAGGTACCTTTTATTAGTTCTTTTTAGTTTCTTATGTTGCTTTGTTGTTTTTTCATTTGAATTTGTATCTCCACTCATTTGAATGATTAAGTTATCATTGGTCTCATTAATGAAAAACTCTAGAACATTCTCCTTGGCATCTAATGGTTTTCTTTTCTTCATATAGTTACGATGTACATTCGTTTTTCTTCTCTACATAGTCCTTGCTACATCTTTTAGTCATTTTTTCTCTTGAATTTTATCAACCCATTTATGTTCTTTGGATTCGACTTTCGTTCAACATTCTTTTGAACTTGATGGTAAGTCTCTCCTGTATCTAATGGTTTTTTTTCTTCATATAATTATGAAGTACATTTGTTTTTCTTCTCTACAAAGTCTTTGCTACATCTTTTAGTCATTTTTTCTCTTGAATTTTATCAACCCGTTTATGTTCTTTGGATTCGACCTTAGTTCAACATTCTTTTGAACTTCATGGTAAGTCTCTCCTTAAGGACTTCTTTTTTGGATAATTTCCTTCTTGTCTCAACACCTCCTTTGACTTTTTTCGATTCTCATTGGCTCTCATTGGAGGATGAAAATGAACCAGTCAAAATTGTTCTTCTAAACTATACCTTAAAAAGAAAGTTATGCCTCATTGTAAGTCTCTTTTAGTATCTATACCCCAAGATGTCAATTCTTCCTTCATGGGTGAACTATAATCATTATACATGGTTTTTGCAATGAGTTGCATGTTTCTGAATAGCATCTCTACCTCTAGTAACTATATGACCATATTCCTTATTGGGGTTTTTTCTAGATAAGTCATCTCATCCACGCTCAACTTTTGCGTTGATGTTGTTTGTTTTCCTTACATCACTCTAGACCTTAGGCGCTCACTCAAATTTGTCAATTCTAGAATCTACATTTGTTTGTCATTGAGGCTTATTATTCCTTTTACTACTCTGCCTCTCACAAATCTCCTAAAATTTGCACATTTTGTCAGTAGTATGACTTGCAATCATATGCCATCTATATAATCCTTTAGTATTTTATGACTTGTATGTTGCCGCAAATCTAAGTATTTAATCTACTATTCGGGCATCAAACAACTCATTTACTACAACAGTCACAAAGGTGACACTCTAGGATACTAAAATGTTATTAGTAATGATCATCATATTAACTGACAATGTATTAACTAAAGGAAAAAGGGTCCTCATCGATTCTCATTTTGTTTTGTTAGGAAACTTAACATGCTTTGATTCTATCAAATCTTGAATTATATGTATGAATATTACACCATTTTTATGGAATGACCAATCACTCCATGCCATTTACAATCATTCTTCCTTTTTAATTCTTCATCTGTCACCTGTTTATGTTTTCTTTTAAATTTAATTCTTTTATTTACTAATAACTAGTGAAAAATAATAGCAACTTGATTTATATCAAATAAATAATGTCTTTCTTCATTTGACTTAGAGATCTTAAAGCTTGACCATTTTTTTATTAATGTATTGCAAACTATTGGTTCACCATTTACGAACTCTACAACATCTATGTCTATTCTTTCTTTATAATAGGTTTCATAAATTGGGATATTTTTTTTTTCTACTTCCTTTCTCAATAGACATTTATACCTAAAAGCTCATACCCTTAACTCATATATACCCTTAAACTCCATTCCTTTAAATTTCTTTCTTAACTCTCATTCTAGATCTTGATGTGTAATTGTTACAAATTCCTTTTAAGGAATCCTAGACCAACACTTTCTAGCCTCCGTAAATCTATCTAAATACTACTTCTTAGTCTCTTTAGGGTATTGTTTTAATTTTACTAAATCTGCCACCACAAACTCTTGTTTTGTCCTAAAAAAGTGTGTCTAGAATATAATTTACATGTCGTTCTAGTTCTAGATAGAATTTGGTAGAAAATTTATATACCAAGTGAATGCACTTCCCGTTAATAAATTTGAAAACAATCTAAACTTTAAAAATTCAAAATCAACAGCTTCTCTACCTTAGCAAATGAGCCAAGCTATATGTTCCAGAGTAGATATTGACCTTTGACCATTGAATAATGTAAAGTCTGGGAATCTAAAATTTATGGGATAAGGGTACATTCTATATATATAGTCTAGATAAGGTCTTTTATAAGTTGGTTTATGAATTTGTTGAACTCTAAGACCATAAGCCTGTTTGACTATCCCTAAAATATATCTTGGACCAATCCTATCTAGTGGAGTAAACTCTGAATCATCTAGTATCATTTTTTATCTTGGTTTCTTCATGAAATATTCTTATAATTTATAATCCTTTTTTTTTTGAATTACTTCCAGCTTCTTCTATGACTATAGGTTTCACTAAATTTATTTTAGGTTCTCGTTAAGGGTTACTTTTTAAGTTGATCTGTTTTGGCCAAATTGGTTCTTTACCAATTGGTTTTGGATTTGGTTATTTTAACCTCTTTCACATCTAAATGGTTTTTGACTTCCACTACCACCTGTTTAGAAATATTATTAATTGTTTTTATTATCACATGATTAAAGTCCGATATTATCTCATTATTTCCATTCTTTATTTTGGTGCCTAACTTAAAATTAACATCTTTAAATGTTTTAACAACTTCTTGGCAAGAAACTTTATTAAAATTATATAGTTTTTCAAAACTTCTTTCTAAATTCCTTTCAAGCCTTTCAAAGCTTTCTGCTAAATTCCTTTTACAAGTCTACCTTTCTCTAACACTAGACTCTATCACAATATAGCTTGACCTATTATTCATCAATGAAATCCCATTGTAGCAATCATTATTAATTTTTAACCTGTTTCAATTTTCTGGGTAGAGAAATCTAAATAACTAGGGCCATGACAACAAGCTATTTTTTTCTATTAGGACAAATCAACTATTTACATTCGATTGGGTGTAATTTTGGAGTGCATAAATATAGGAATTAAATTTTTCTAACAAAATGTACAAAGGGTGAGGGAAAGGCATGACTAGAATATGGGTGTCAAAGAAAATGTGGGATTTCATATTCATTGGAAAGACAAAACATACAAACAAATATCGATTTAATAGCTTTCCCTAAAATAAGATTTTGATTATATGCATTAATCAGATACCATGTTTGGCCAGGCAAACAAATACTGGTTCTATGTACTCAGGGGCCATGGGTAAGCTATCACTCTTTAGCTTGCTGTTAGTTGATTAGTGTTTGGGAAAGGTAGATATCTATGTTCGGCTCAGCTCGGCAGCCTGACTCCTGACCTCATGCAGTGTAGTTTACGACCATTTCTTAGGCTTTTCTCTATTCTATACACACACTAGGCGGTATGGTGCCAGCAGTGGTACACAATGGAATGACTGCTGTTTAACCAAGTATTGGGAGAGGACAATACTCGGTTTTGACTTTTGAATCCGACTGTTGCTATCCTGAAGAAACAGTTATGATTATCTTTATGTTGAGGAAAAAAAATAAAATAATTAGAGGCTTCATTTACTTGTAGGTTTTTCTTTAAATGTTTGTTTGTGTCATGTCACGCTATTAAAATTGCCTTTTAAGCTACAACAGTGGAAGGTCTAAAAAATTGAATTGTAAGATGGAATCATAAAATCTTGTCCATGTATAATCCAATCCAATGCTAAAAAAGATGAGAGAGAGAGAGAGAGAGAGAGAGAGAGAGAGAGAGAGAGAGAGAGAGAGAGAGAGAGAGGAAACTCTAAAAATCGTTAAAACCAAATCATTCACAAACCTAAGCAAGAATAACAAATTGAAAATCTCTCTAGGATTGTGGAGGAACTCCTTCCAATCAAGGATTATAAGAACGGGACAACTCCTTATATTTCTTAGTATCATATATGCAATTTTGTCCATGAAATTTGCAATTTTTAAGGTATAAATTATAAAAACTCAGATGAGGAGCCTATCGAAAAGTTCGAGTATATTAGGAAAGCTTCTTTTCTACCTAAAATGCCTTTACACTTCATTTCCCATCCCAATCTCAGTACTATAGGAAAATGAAAACAAGCTCCTCCCAGTTTGACAAATGGATCAATGATATTGTAGGAATACTCGTACAATGATTGAAGTTCTGTCCAATCATATTTTGCCAAGTATTAAAAATAACCTTACAAAAATAATATGGGTACCTCTTCCCATGTGTATAAATAAAAGAAATTGTTATAATTAAATTGAGAGAAAGAAAAGGAGAGAGAAACTGAAGTAAAAATTTTATGTCAAATTGAGAATGTTTGTTTTTTTATTTTTATTGTTTATTCACTAATATATTTAATAGTTTTATTGATAGAATTTTCCGTCGGTATTTACTCTACCATTCTGTCAACGTGAATTTTACCGGCTGATTTACGAACAAAAATAGTCTATTGGTAAACTTCTCGTCGGTAATTTTATTTTTGTCGGTAAAAAAAACCAATGGTTTTACAAAAGGAAAATGCACTCTAAAAAAATTTTTACCCGCTGGAATATACCGACAGAATAATTCCGTCAGTGATTAGCAGTGGCATTTGGAGTAATTTTATTCCAACCCTCTGTAAAATACCGATAAAATAATTTCATCGGTGATCTAACAGTTGAAATGACATATGCAGTAAATTTTTTCCAACTCTATGGAATATACCGACGGACTTGGTCCATCGGTAACTCCATCCGTAATAATTAAAAAATATATTTTAAAACAAAAAAGAAAATAATTAAAAAAATAAAATTCTATAAAATTCAAGTAAGTAAAAATAAATTTTTTTAATATAAAAGCCAAATATTCATTACAAATTTATATGTTCAAATAAAATTAAACTAGAACAATGACGACGCTGGAGGAGAAGGAGGAAAAGGAGGAGGCTAGTCGTTCCTAGGACCATATAGCCAAAAAAGGGCACGCACGTACCACCCATCTGCGATCTCATATCCATGACCATTTGACGGAGTTCTACATAATCTGTAGAGAGTCATTTGTATTTTTCAGTGAGATGGGTCGTATATTGTTGCAAGGTCGCGAACTTTTAAGACTGGGTGCTCGATATTGATTGCAAGCTCCTAATGGTTGAGACACTACGAGTCGTCCACAAGTTCTCGGTTGTAGTGTTGGAGAGTCCGTACACCCGATTTCTATTTGATCTACTAGATGATCCTGCCTCTATTCATAAATTCGGATCGAAATCTGGGAGGGTCGAAGGATCGTCCATGTATGTCTCCCTTAACTGGTTGTTATATGTCTCTTGGAAAAAAAAAATCATCAAATTCAATTCAAGAAAATAATAACTTACAAGAGAAAATGGTTGAACGAACATACCACAAAGTGTTGAGCGCAGTTGTTAATGAACTATTGCACCCCTTTTTGGTAGTCTTCACTCCGCACGTGCGTCTCCATAAAAAGCTTCATTGGGCTTGGTTCACATTCAAGAACCGTAGCCTGTAAGGAAAAAATGTTGCAAGCTAAACATATTTATAAATAACAACAAATTAATTAAAGATTGATGTGATTAAAATTAATCTTACCATTCGCTTCACATGTTAAATGAATAGAATAGAGCCGCTAGTGTGCGTGGTTACCGAGTCGTAAATTTGCTGACTCCAATTCCCCGCACCAGACTGTGAGCTTTATGTGAAACACTCGTATGTCACGAGCTGAATATAAAATTCGCCCATATATTCTCTGGGATGTATGGCGGCCTGGAATCCTTCCAAACCACCACATCATTCAAGATTGGTAGAATGTTTTCTCTAGCATATTTTTTAGATTTTTTTTGCGCCTCATACCAAAAATCACACAACCCACATGATACAAACGTATTCTATATGAGTTAATGACAAATGAAATTTTAATATATAAAAGTAAAAAAAACAATTATTGTATTGTTTTCGATGTTACCTTGTTGTAACGTGATTCTTCTAAACCCTCCTCGCAATATTATCATTTTCTCTATCCTACTCAAATTTAGCCTTGCATTAAAAATGTATAAAAAATATATCAATAATTTCATTAAAGTAATGGAATTAACATAAAAATAGTTAAAATTTTAAGTTAACACTAACATTAAATCTTGTAAACCATGTATTGACATGAGGTTTCCAATCAGGATGTTTGGAAACCTGACTCCATTGAAACAATAAAATTTTCATCGATGATTTAAACTCTGATGTTATTACTCGGGTGGCTTTAATGTTTGTGAACCTCAAAATCGATAAAATTAATGAAATATTAGTTCATAAATTGTTAAACACAAACCAACTCAAAGAAAAACAAACTTATATTAAAAGGTCGTCATTCCAATGCATCTCGTACTTGCATATGAATAGATTCCGTTCTGAAGGGACATTGCCTCTACGTTGTGGAACCACACTCGTAGAGGCAGCATTGTGAGTTGATGCAAGTGCCTCTTCTTGGTCGACACCTAATGACATGTTGTCATCATCGCTGCTAGAAGAACTAGTTGTGATTATTTGCCCACGACGTGCAGTTGATTTTTCCCTATGTATCTACACAAATTTGATGAATATTTGCATAAACAATTTCAATTTTTAAAAAAACATTCGACAACATCTCCCCTATACTAGAAACTATCTAGAATTCTCAATCTTGCAAATATACAAAATATATACCACAAACCAGTTGATTTTATTTTATTTCTACCAATAATTTTGGATTATTCAATTTCATCCATTTTCAACGTCATAATGTTTTTAATCCTAAATTGACAAGAATTTTTTTTAATTAAATTTAATCTTATATATTCAATTAATATTTATACTACAAATGTAATAATAACAATTAAAATTCAACAAAACAATAAAATATTATTGCAATGTATACAATAAAATAGACAAAAAAATAATACAAAAACAAATATAGGATTTCGGAGAGAAAAATGCTTACCTTAATGGCGTGCTAGAACTGGCCCATCCATTAAGGCTAGGCTAGAACTGGCCCAACCCAAAGCAAAGGTTAATTATTTGCAGAACATGAACAGTAGTTCACGTTCTGCATGCAACCGAAATGGTTGCAGAAAATAGAGGTTGACGTAGGAGCGACTCACTTGAAGCTGGAGTCTCGATCGTGATCAGGAGGTTGAGCTGATGGTTTGGGCGGCGTTGATTAGTGCTTAAAAGTGCATTTTTGTCAAGGTTTTATATCATCATATTGCACTTAAAGTATCATTAAATTCCCTAACTTAAGCATGTTTTATAATAAGAAGTCTGATAACATAAGATATCTTTAATTTATGGTAAATGCTCATTTTGAATGTAGACATATCTCACAACTTAAAGGATTGATTGATGTGTTTAACTATTGAAAGTTAAAAGACAAAGAGAGGGCTAAGCCTAAGGAAGAGATGCTAGTTCAATTCAAACTGGAACATCATTCGGTTATTGGATAATAACTAGAGTTGTAGAACATAGATTTAGGTCTAGTTTATATCGATGGAAAGCTAAGACATAGGCCTAAAACTTTCATGAGAGTTCAAGATTCAAAACGAACATTTTAAAGTTCAAATTGTAGCAACAAAAGAGAAGTCATAATCTGTCCTGTAGCCCAGACACTGTTCAGGGTTCAACCCATATCTCAAGTTCTAGAAGTCCAAATGAGCTCATTCTTGTTTTGTTAGAAAGCTGAGATAAATGCTCAGAACTTTCATGAGACTATCTATTCAAATTCTGACGTTAACAATGTCATTTTGTTTAGACAAGAAGATAATGATTGTCACCAAGTCAAGAGATGGCCACCCACTCAATAATTATTCATCAAATCAATAGTTTTGAATTTTAGCCTATAAAAGGAGGCATTTACCATACATTTAGACATCTTGGTTTTCAGATCAAGATCATATTCTTGCTTTCTTTCTTTGTATTTTTATAATGTTTAAGTTTTGCTTTCATTAATCTCTTGTTTATGCTTTTTATCATTACTATGTTCTTATCTAGTTTATTTATGTTTCTCTTATTCATAATGTTTAGCTAAGTTTATTATGTCAAGGTGAAAAGGTTTCACTAATGGTGTTAGAATAGGTATAATATAAACTCAACATGGACTTCAATGTTTATATCCAAGAAAGTTTGTTATTAACATGTCTTATCTTTTTATCTTATTAATTCTTAATACCTTGCTTGTTAAATGATTAATCTAGATTTGTGTTGTACAACCATTGGTACAACAAATACTTGGCACTTTCATAGCCTACTGTATGGTATAACCAACACATGTGCTATGAAAGGAACTTGATTTGTTGTTAACATAAGTTAACATCATGAATTCTTGACAATATTTAAAAGTGTGGTGTTACTAAAATAAGATAATTAATATGATCATGTTAAAAATTTATAGTGAATTATTAAGGATAAATCATCCAATTGGAACCTTCTTTGTGTGTGGTTTCTAGTTGATTAATACAAAGAGTTTATACCATACTCATTTCTAATACTATTAGTGGATCCTCTAACCTTGATAATTGCTTTTATCTTTAATTAATACTCATATCAATATCACATCTCAAAAGTTCTCTTGCAACTCCTTTTCATTTATTGTTTATAATTTTATATAGTTCACCTTCCTGTGGTTTGACCCCGGTCTTGCCGGGTTATTTATTACTTCGACACTCTTGCACTTGGGATAAGACATCAATATTTTGATCATGTCAGGTGTCTTTGCTAGGAACTGTGGTCGGAGTCGATCACGGGGAAAAGAAGAAAAAGGTTTGTAGAGGAGAGAGAAAGGAGTTCGTGGTGGCTGTTCTGTTGCCGGTGAGGATTTGGGTTCGTAAGGAAGCTGAGCAGCCATCTGTTGGTGAAGGAGAAAGGTTTCAGTGGGGTTTTCAAGTGTTGAAGAAGCAGCGGGGAGAGAGAAAGAGGAGAGAGAAATGTTGGTTGGAAAAAACAAGGGAGTAAACTGATTTTTGGACCCAATTTCCTTCTCGCTTAGGAATGAAATGCTCCCATATTCATAGTAGGTGGAAGAGGGATATTTTGTTTTTAATGGTGCCAAATCATGGCCTTTGGTTTGGCTGGGAAGGATCTCAACCGTTGGTTCAAAGTGTACATCGTGAGTTGTCAAATCTGCAGGAAAATACTGCATGAGTTAGCCTCTTTAGGCTAGCGCTGGCGCCAGTGTAATGTTAATAGGCCTAAACGGATGATACTCGGGGATAAAAGGATGTCAGGTGACCATTTTGATTCATGTGTTGTCAATTTTGGTGGACATATGAGACATTAAACACATATGAAAAATAGCCACCCAGGCAGCATTCTCGGGCAAAATCAGGGAAGACAGTAAACAGTGATCAAACGACGCTTTGTTTGGTTTTTTTAAAATAAAAAACGGCGTTGTTTAGGGTTAAATTAGGGATTTTTTCAAACTTCTGTTTAATCCTTCCGCTTTCAATTGTGTTCAATGGAACTCCTAATTAACCATAAACTTCTGATTTAATACAATTAAGTCCCTGTTGAATTACATTGTGAACGCCAAAGTTACTCGCCTTTTTCAATATGGTCCTTGGTCTCGGATTTATGCAATTTTAACCCCTTATTAACCATTAAATTTTTAATTTCTTCAATTTTACCCATGGTTTTTGTTAATTATGCCCTTATAGTTTGACCCCTTTTGCAAAATGGTCCTTGGCTGCAAAATCCTTCAATTTAACCCCTAATTGACCCCAAAACTTCAATTTTCTTGTAAAATTTCCCCTGATTTCAGTTAATTAACTTGGTCAAAATTAAATTTGGTTTCTTAAAATTTCAATCTTCTTAATTAAGCTCAAATTTGGCTTCCAAACTTAATCTTTCACCAATTAAGCCTCTAATAAAATTAATTTAACTCTTTTAAAGTATAATTAAGTCCTTGCACTTAATTAAATCCTTCAATTTGACCCAAATTAATTCTTAAACATAATTAAAACTCAATTTGGCCTATGATTAAATTAAATTGGCCTATTAAAAATTTAATTTTGTGCTTAGACTTAATTTTTATGCAAATTCATCCAATAATTATTCGGTTTGACCTTGAATTTGTATTTTTTTCTCTATTTTTGGGCATAATGGTGTACAATTAGGTCTTGAATTTCCTCCAAAATTGTAGCTTAATTCCCCGACCTGCTTTCTCCATGTTACGGGGCTTTTTTATTATTTTTATTTTGAAAAAAAATGAATTTTGGGGTAATAACCCAAAATTGGATTATGATAGGTGTGATGCACAGTGAACAGTGCCAGGGGGAGAGGAACAATTCCCTTCTCCTCTAGAATACACAGACAGACACAAACCGTCGATATTTAATGACACCTGATTGTATCTGTATTCCCTATCTATCCATCCTGCAAATACTTAAATTGAAAGCTGCACACATAACACAATAACACAAGTTCACATAACAATTATAAAATAAATAATAAATACTTCTTTGTTGAGAATTTAATCAATAATTATTATATGATAGTTAGTCAGAATTGTCTTCTTCTTCTTCAATTGACTCGTCGTTAGCTCCATCGCAATCTTCTATGTTGATAACATTGCTATCATCATCTTAATCGACCTGTGCTTGTCCACTGAGCTTAGAACAACATTTAACTCCTCAGCGTCAACATCAACAAAAATATTATTGAGGACACGAAAATTTGAATTTTCTTCTAAGACAATCAATGGAGTAACTCGAAATGGTTCAACCAACTCGCTAATTTAAAAGATATCATCTCTCACATTTGAGTCATCGTTCTTATCCTGAACAACCTCGACATGACCCCTAGGTTTGGTTTTCAATACGAATAACCATTCAACTCTTGAACGATCCTTTCTAAAGAAAGGGGTGTACGTGTAATAAACTTGATGGCATTGCTTAATGAAAACAAAGACATCGTTAACATTGTGGAGTCTAGCTTTTGAGTTAATTTCAACCAAACCATGATGAGGATCTACTCTGATTCCTTTGTTAGTGGTGTCATACCAATAGCATTTGAATTAAAACACTCTATGATACTCGCTATGATATTACAATTCAATTACCTATTCTAATTTCTTAAAATAGTCAACTTCAAACTCACTAGAAGTCAATTTCTTAACACAAACACCACTATTATATATCTTTCTACCTTGCCCATATTCTTCAATATGAAACACGTATCCATTGACAAAATACTCATTGTAGCACTTCACATTTCTTTCAGGACCCAAACTTAGTAAAGACAATGTAGCATTAACATTCATTCCCAGCTGATAAACCTTGTACATCAAGTACAACAATGAATAATAAATGAGAATTCTGTAACAAAATTAAGTATCATGATAGATAATGAGTTTGTGATAGTACTTACATGTGTTTTGAACCAAGTGGAAAATTATTGATCTTGCAATCGAAAGATTTGAGATTTGATCAGTTATGAGTTATTAGATAGTAAATATTAACGATGTTGCCTACGAGGTATTCAACAATGTATGAGTTTGTGATATTACAAGAGATAAATAGTCCATTTATAACAAAGTTTAAGTAGTATATATACTTATTGAATAAAAGGTCTCAATTCATCACTGTTAAATAGCACATAATTATGTACTTGTCTTAATTCTATTTCAGACAAATATCTGACAATATTTTTTGGTGCGAGTCATCCAGGATTAGAGAATATTGACAAGTTCTCACTTGAGGCACTTCACCACCATCGTCATGCCTTGGAACGCGGTTGATTCTTGTTCTCAAATGAGGCTTGAAATAATACAAGATACATGTTGAGATCTCTTTAACAATATAGGCCTCACATATCAAAACCACAACATGCGCCTTGTTTTTAACCTTTTTTCTTAAAGTTGAACAACTACCTACATGGAATTAAACAAATGTTTTCAATTAAAAAAACAATGAAAATACATTTCTAATTACATTGCATGTGTAATCTCTAACCTCTTGAATAGATACATCCATCTATACTGGACTGGGCCTCCAACTTTTGCCTCATACGGTAAATGTATGGGTAGATGCTCCATCGAGTCAAAACATAATGGAGGGAATATCATCTCAAGTTTGCATATTGTCTTGACATATTCGTTTCGAGCCTCTCAATGTGCTGTGTCTGCAACTTGTTGGAGCATATAACTCTAAAGAAATGACTGATCTCCATGAGTGCATCCCATATCCCCAATAACAATAAATCATGATAAGTTAATGGAATGAGTGTTTTTATAAACATGTGGAAGTCATGGCTCTTCATTCCATACAATTTGCAATTCTTCAAATCAACCAACTTTAATATGTTGAGGCATGTCCATCGGGAAAATGTAGACTCTTATGCCATTGGTAGACTAGTAGTTGTGTATTCTTCTTTAAGGCGAATCTTGCTTTGGGCTTTACAACCCGTGACCCATCACAAACTAACTCCATATTTTTACAATGACAAAACAACGTTATATCCATTCTAGCCTTGATGTCGTCCTTTATCTTCCCCTTCACATCCATGACCATGTTGAAAATGTTCTCAAACACGTTCTTTTCTATGTGCATGACATCAAGGTTATGGCAAAGAAGATTGGTCTTCCAATAAGAAAGCTCTCAGAAAATACTTTGCTTTACCCAATTGTGGGTAAAACCAAAACCAAGAAAGTTTTGCTTACCGGATTGGAAACCAAACATAATGCATCATACTTTGACACCATGTCATACAATTCTTCACCAGAAAGGCGCGAGGGTGAAATATCCTTTTTAACTCTGCCAAGAAAAAAATCATTTTCATAAGAAACATTGGTGGCAGTAAAAAAAAGATATTTTACCCTTGTTTGTTAGCGTAAATGCCTTGTTATTTTCCATGCAGTATGGACATGTTAGTTTTCCATGCATGCTCTAACTAGAAACCATTCAATAAGCTGAAAAATCATTGATAGTCCACATCAAAGCTGCCCTCATAAGAAAATAATGTTTCGTCGATACATCATAAACATCTCTGAAGGTAAGTTGAAAACTATTAGAATGATTGACAAACAAGAATAGGGTGTAGAAAAGGATTTAAATAGATTAAATCCATTTGTACATAAGATAAGATGTACATTCTGCTATTCAATTGAAAATTGAGGATGCACCATGTTGAGATATGCACGGTGTCGGACGACGAGTAAGGCTCCTAGATTGAGGGGGGTTTCGGATATGTTTGAAAAATCATAAAAATATGATTTTAAGGGTTTGAGAGTCACCACTTAATATTATAGTTATTATAAAACCTATTGGTCTATGAGAGTCTGGGTAAGGGGAGTAGTTGTGCACGAGAAAGACTTACTACCCCTAGTGCACCCTACCTATGATAAGCTGCATTATTTATTTATCTGATATAAATTAAGGTATTCTTATATTTTCTAACCATTGGCCTGTCTAAAGTTTAAGAAATATCCTCCTCGGTAATGAGGTCCGTATGAGGTTAAATCCTACCCATTCTAGAGTTTAAACATAAAAATGAGAAGAAAAAAATATTTTTATTCAATATCGGGAATATGTTTTACGTATAAGTTCATATTTCCGTATATTAAAAGAAAAAAAATAAATATTTGGTGTTTTTTTAATGTAGGCCAAGTAATCATAACTTTAATAAACTAGTTATTAAAATCCAAAATGCATGTAAAGTGTCAAGACTATTTTTGTGATTTTTAGTATGCTAAATTATGTAAATATGATTTATTTTTTAGAAACTTGGCTATATGCACCCAAATAAAAATGTATTTTTTTTCAAAATAGAGAATTTTTTATTTTTTTTCTATTTTTTTGTAATTTTAAAGAAAAGCATGTATATTTAATACTGAGTTAGTATCTTATAGTATAAGTCTACAACCCTAATATTAAGTGAAAAGGTTAAACAAACATGTGAGGGACCCATAACTAATTTTAAAATAGCTCTTGAATTATTTTAGAAAATATTTGAGAACCATTTGGCAAAAGCATAAAAATAAGGAAAGAAACACTGTTGGAAAATTAGTAGAGTGTGTTTGCCAAACATGGCTTGAACTAAAAATCAAAGGCTTAAAAATGTCTTACGGTGTTGTTTGGCAAATAGGCCTTAAGAACAAATATTGCATTTTTCCTTTGGTAAAAATTAAGCATGCCAAACACTACCTAAATTGTAAATGGACTCAACCTAGCCATGTGGGCTGGGCTTACTAGCCCTAAGGCCCAAGCCTATAAAAATGACCCAAAATCATAAATGAAAGAACGGATATCGAAAAAAAAACAAACCCTTGAACTTTGCTAAGAACATGATGAACAAGAAAGACGAACCTAGAAACATGATTCCAAAAGCATATCAGGTTACATCAAATTAAAGGCACAAATATATGCAAAATCAACATTTAAGCAACATTATAAGGCTGAATTAGGACAACAATCCTACAATCATCATGATTATTTGGTTTTTGTGAAGAACACGGATGAAGAACCAAAAATTAAATGACATGATTTAAGTGTTTTAAAAGCATTAAGATGCTAGATTAGTGATCAAAAGTCTTGTGCGCATGTGTATGAACTAACAATCAATAAAAAAGACACGAATATCAAAGAACTACGGCAATGTTCAACCAAAGAATACCAACTCAAAATCCTAGAAATGCAGCAACAAAGCCTAAACCTAGAAAAATTCAATTTAACTTAGAAAAATAAACTAAACCTAACAAACAAGGCTTAAACAAGCTTAAAACAACTTGTTTTAATCATCAAAATAACAAAAAATAAAAATTTGATAGAAAAAACAATAGGCAAAGTCCATGATGACAACAAACAAAAATAGTTTCTCCCTATGCATAAAAGTTATTATATTGATTAAACTTATTGTCTTAAAGCTTAAACAACATGCCTATAACTTCAAGAAACCCAAAAAGCTACCCTAAAACAATCTAATCCATAGCGACATCAAAACCTAACATGAATTGTCTTGACTTCACAAATGATTAACCAAACATTCAAACATGCAAAACAACATGATACATTATCATATACAATACCATTATCACATTTTAACACATTAAAACTAGGCAATTAAAAAAAACTTGAACATATACAAGCCATATTCAAGGCATGTTTAAACATCTCAAAACAAGAATCATAGCTTTTAAACAATAAAAAAAACTTTAAATCATCTCGATAGTTTTAGTGAAAAAAAAATCTTTGAAGCTTTCATTTTACTTGTATGAATAATAAAGCATAATTATAATCTTTTAAAGATCTCATTTTGCACAGGAGAGCATCGCTTAGCAAACTAGATTGTTTTCTTTTGATTAGAAAGGACTTTACTAGGCATATAATATAGGCTTTGGCTATTAGTTATGAAAGAAAAGGATATTTACAGGCTCAAGAGGTGTGTATAAGGGCTCGCATGACTAAAGATAACTAGTGCTCATTCCCAGGCCTTCCATTTTTTCTTTATGATGGCCTCTCAGATCTTAAGATTTATCTTGTAAAATGATCTTGTCATGCCTCCCAGTGTCGGGCTTGAATTACTTGTCTTTGTTTTCTTTGTTTGGTTTTGAGCATTATTATCATCATCATTGCACGGTATGCTAAGCCTCTTTGAATCTCTATGTGCCCCTTAGCTTTTATTTAGGCAATTTTGATATTTCCATTGATCATTAAAGATCACCTTGTATAATTCCACGGTAAATCATTTTTATAATCCTCATATTTGCCCCCAATATAAGGTGTGATCCAAGTCATGGTACATTTGCAAGAAAAATTTTACTAGGCTCAACGGGGACTTGCAAAGGATATTTTCAAGTACCATGAAAGGATTATCCAAGATGGCCTTTCATTATCTCAAACGCATGCATTTAGGATCAATAAGCTTTGCTCACATCTTGAAATCACTTGGGATTTCTTATCATTTCATGATCGAAATTGGTGGCATTTTTTTTTGTAATCCTTTTCATTCTGAAATGACCCGAGATTTCCTCGATACTTCTCATGATAGCATTATGAAAATTCATAATTAGATTGCATTCATTAGTTTAGTACAATCCTTGTATGATTTTGTAAATCAATATCCCTATAAAACAGGTACTCAATACACATACCCATAATATTATATTTACATATTCATAAGTTTGCATTACATCATATTGACATATTCATAAGTTCGCATTCATGTTCTAGCCTCGTTATCATCATGGGTTTATACAAAACTGTTGAATGACAATTACACAACTTGGACATTTGTTCATACAAAATACATAACACCTTACAACAACCAAATACTTAATTTATTCGAAAACATGTGGACCCGTGGAATGGGATTCCCTACGCACCTTGTTGGTGTGACATCCCTGTTATAGTACAAAAATGAATATAAGAATTATAAACAATTTAAAATATGATGATAGATAACTAAAAGAATCATAACGTTACTTTTCGTTTATAGCCTCAATGAGTATAATCTTTTCATTACTCCTTACAATACATAATACAACTCTTATTATTTCTTCAACTATATTATCCTTGCTCATAAGTCCCAACCTTTGCATAGGAGTGGTAGGGATCAGAGTTAATTCATTTGCCAAAGTTATTTTGTTTCGTTTTATTCTAGTCATCCTTTACAAAACCACTAAATACATTTATCTGCATTGTTCCAACCCGGTCATCCATCTCAGATGCTGTTAACCGTAACTAAGCACAATATTTGAATCCCATCATCCCTTTTGGATATCATTAGCCGAAGCTAATTACAACTTTTAACCCGGTCATCCATTTTGGATACTATTAGTCAAAGTTAATTACGATTTTCAACTCACTCATCCATTTTGAATACCATTAGCCAAAGTTAATCATAATATACACACCCCGCCATCCATTTTGGTTGCCATTAGCCATAGCTAATCACAATATTCAAACTCGGTCATCCATCTTGAATCCCATTAGCCATAGCTAATCATAATATTAAAACCTGGTCATCCATCTTGGATCCCATTAGCCGTAGCTAATCACAATATACATACCCGGTCTTCCATCTTGGTAGCCAAAGCTAATCATAATACTCAGCCCGATCATCCATCTTGGATGCCAGTAGCTAAAGCTAATCATAATGTTGAATCCATTCATTCATCGTGGTTGCTATTAATCGTAGTTAATCACAATACTCAACCCGGTCATCCTTCTCAGATGCCATTAGTCATAGTTAATCATCATGCCCAAGCCCTATCATCTTTTTAGGATGCTATTAGCCAAAACTAATCATCAAAATCCAATCCCACATTCTATGAATGATTCATTATTCACACAAGATGGTAATATATCTTTTGTAACAGATTAATTTTAGAGAATTAATATTATGCTAAAAGAGGGTGGAAAGCCACTTACCTGTTCCTCTTATGGAGTGCCCTTATCCGGTCAAAGGTCCGATTCTGATCGTACCACTTGACATATTACATGATCATAATCAACATACTTGTATCAAACAACCATATAACAATCACAATACATATCCCAAGAGTTTACATGTTCACATTTAAGTGTTCCACATATTATACAATCATACAATGAACATCATCACATCACGACATTTCTCTTTCTTTTAAGTATGGCCACTCGCGAGAGTCCTAGTGTTTAGTTTTTGAATTTCGTAGTGATTTAGACTAGATCATCGATGAAATCATCGTAACAGCCAAGTCATTTCTGATATAGGATTCATCAACGAAACTAGGTTGTTGCTGTCACAGAAAGTCGTCAGCGAAAACTAAGCGTGGCCACTCGCGAGAGTCCTAGTGTTTAGTTTTTTAGTTTCATAGTGATTTAGATTAGATCATCGATGGAATCATCGTAACAGTTAAGTCATTTCTGATATGGGATTCGTCAACGAAACTAGGTCGTTACTGTCGCAAAAAGTCGTTAGCGAAAACTGGGTCGCTAGTGACACATAGAATCGTCATCAAAAACTGGTTCGCTAGTGACATAGAATCATCAGCAAAAACTGGTTTGCTAATGACACAGAATTGTTAGCGAAAACTGGTTTGCTGGTGGCACCAAAATTGTCAGGGTAATCAGTCCTACGACTAACGCATGGAATCGTCAACACACTTATTCAACTGTTGATTCAAAAATCTTTGATGAAAATTGCATCGTTGACGACCCTAAAATCATCGACTCAATCCATGTCACTGTCAATTCAGGAATCGTCAGCGATAATTAAATCATTTTTTATCTCAATCTTTCCTTCATCTAAATGTAAGGTTTACGCTAGGCTTTCCCTTTATTCGACACACTCTAAATGAATTTGGACATGTACCAAAACTAACCACATTCACATTTATCACAAGGTTATCAAACAAAATCACCATTTCTAGGCCGAAACCTAATGTTGCCATAATCTTGTATTCTATGTTTTCAATCTCGTCATGTCACTCAATAACACAATCTAATATTCAGTTCACATCATGCAATAGTTCCATTTCTAATTTTTACCTTCTTGATCGAACATTGTAACTTATTTCTTTCAAGTTTTTTTCATGTAATCCGTCATTTCTAACACACTTTTTTTCTCAACCACAAGTCATACTCAACATTCAATCACTTTGATTCACACATATACAAGTTCATCTATCACAAAACAAAATCAAGACATTAGCATGGTATGATTTTCGTTTCTACTCTAGCATACCTCTAAGGGCTTAACAATAACACAACTCTGCACATACAATCATTTCATCACATTTTCATATATTTTCCTCAATCCCATATGAAAAATTAGTCATTGACATACGCATGAAGTTTTTGTTTAGGTTCCAGCCCATTTTTAAAAGTTTAACAAAGTTATAATTCATGCATTTTCACATTTCATCACATAATTTGCACATTTCTTCATTTGGCTGGCCCCCTTCTCTTAGGTTTACACATTTAAAATCCCTCAAATTCATTCATATTTCTTTAGTAAGAGTCTGCATTAGTGTTCATCTATTCATTATACTACTTAGATCTTCTCATTTTAATCATTTTTGAAATTATATGTGTAAGGGAACTTAAGCTTTCTATTTTAGGGTTTCATCCTTCCCTTATCCCAAAGTTATAATGTAGTAACTAGCCAATGAAAAATACTTCTCTTACCTCACGTTTTTGACAACTTTAGAGCTAGTTTTGGTGGTATGGTTCTTCCTTTAATCTCAGTTTTCTTCTCTTCCTTTTCTGTTGTTTATCTCCAGCCGACCTTCTAGACTCTCTCTTCTTCCATGTTTTTGGCTTTCTCTTCTTTTTCCCAACTCTTTACTCATTCTACAACTCAAGGGGGTTTGCCTCAAGGGGGTTTGCATGCAGGCTGGCCTGGTTTAGTTTTCTTCTTGGAAAGGAGTGTGTGCTGCAACAATGGCTGCTACCGGTTCTAGGGAAAGGTTCAGGCTCCTTCTCCTTCCATGGCTTCGGCCACCTCTATTTTTCTCTAACTCTCCCTTCTTCTTCAACGTTCAAAGGAGGTGCATTGTAAACCCTAGGTGAAAATTCAGTGTAAAATTGATGAAAATGAATTATGTATGAATTTTGATATATGGGATTATTACTATATATATATATATATATATTAAGGGTAAGGATACAAAAATTTATCTGAAATCATTGCTTTTAATGTTGGTTAAGAAATGTAAACCTGATACAACTCATGTGTTCCATAAAGATTCCAAAGGAAGTGTATAAGGAAATTAAACGAATAAATTATAAAAATTAGGAATTTGATGTTTGCATTAAGAGAAGGGATATGGACCTTTGAAATAAAAAAAATGGTTAGCAAATAAAATTTTAAAATAGAAGTGCGAAAAATGCCAAAAAAAGGGTTCAAAATGTGAATTAAATATAAACGGAAGTGATTTTGGAGGAAAGAAAGGTACTGGGTATAAATTAATTAATTTCAATATCGCCTGTTGAAAATCGATATTAAAAATATATTAGGATGGGGGAAATAATACCCGATAACTATAAAACTTACTATTTGAAAGGACATATTGGAATTTGACAAATTGTTGCCTATATAAGTCTTATTGTGGCCGGCCATGGAGAATAGAGAAGGAAAAGAGGCAGAACTACATTTTGTTTGAAAATTCTCGAGAAAAACAAGGAAAAAGAAGAGAGTTAGTGATACTAATGATTTATGCAACAAAATCATTTAGATTTAAAGTGTTTTGAGAGAAGAAATTTAGAGATGGAGTGAGGATAAAGTGGTGGCAACAACAAGCAAGGAAGAAGAGGTGGAAATCCTTGATTGGTTAGCAATTGGAGCCTAGATTACTCTTTGGTAAAGTGTCCCAACATCCATCTAACAACTTCTTACAATAATTGTTGAATTTCATTGAATTGTTCATTAAATTGAGATTATGGTTCATGATGAATTTTGGGGAAAATGAGAAATTGAATTTAATTTGTAAACCCCGGGAAAAATAAAAATTGCTTAAATTGTAAACTAACTAAATGGGAAATAAAAGTGAAGAAATTCATGCATAGGGTTAAATAAAAACAAGAATTTAGAATTTTTTGAATATAAATTTCCGGGCAAAATAATTTGAGACATTATAAATTAACCCGATATGTTGAGGGTTGGATTTAATTGAACAAAATAAACTAAACGAAAAGTTTTGGGGTGGAGTTATAAGAAATGAAAAGAGGTATAGCTTGATTATAAGAAGAAAAAGATGTGGGGACAAAAAGAATACACTTAAAGGAAATGGGACCTACGTACAAATAAGAAAAATTATAGAGTATAAATACTCATCTCTTCACCAAAAATCTGCAGCAACTAAAAGGAAAGTAAAGAAGGAGTTTTTGTATCCATTCCTGTAAAATTAGGAGAGAAACACCAAAATTTTAAAAACTCAACCAAGATTAAGGGTTTATAGATGGAATAAACACTTGTGGGCAAGGGTTTAAGAAACAAATTTGAACAAGAAGAGAAGGAGGGTCGGCTATCATTAGAAAAAAAGAAGGAGGGAGTTGAAAATCTTTAATTAGTTGAAGATCGAAACCTTAATTCTTACCGGGTAAGATGTTCTAAACATGATCTTATAATTCATTTCAAATTCGATTATGAATTGATGCCTTGATGTTGAATTATAGATTATGGTTCTTAGACTTGAATTGGAGAAAAAAAAATAGATGTTAAAATTAAGTTAATTCATGTGTTGTATATGATTAGGGGCATGAAACCATGAAAAATTACCTAGAAAATGTAATTTGTGAATAGAAGGGATGACGAATCTAGACAGGCTCGTCTCTTAACATTCGGTGAGATTTCAAGTAAGAGGATGAGAGAATTAGGATCAGGTTCCTTCATAGAAATTATAGTTTTAAATGTTGAATAACTAAGGAAATTGGTCTTGCTTTATTTTGAGCTATAGAACTCCAGTTATGGGTTACCAACCGAGACTGAGTCATCACAGACCCTATAAGGCATTAAGTCTGATTTGTTGATGAGCAATTTTGACTGTCTTAGGGGCAGAACTGGGTTCTTCTTCCTTCAGGGGACTTGTAGCCCCATGTCTTAGTTTTCTAACGCAACCAACGTCACTTGAAATGAAGTCTTAGAACTCAAGATAGAGTTAAAAATTTGAGAGGAGGTCGAAATGCGACCTCTACAGAGAGTAATAGTTCAAAAGAGTAACAGTTCAAAAGAGTAACGGTTCTTAGGGAAGTGGATCACCTTCCATCGACTCTTACGAGAGAAGTGAATAAAATATAAATGCATGTTTGCCTTTTTAAATTGTTGGATATTTGTGTTGTTATATTTATTGTGATATTCATGTTTCAATAATATGTATTTTGTTTCAAGAACCTCGCATGCACGACAGGAGTAGATACTAGTTTATGTTCACTTTTTGTAATTTTAGGTTCTAGAGAGTATACCCTTGTATTTTATAATATTTCAACTTTTATATAACTTAATTTGTATAATCAATGTTTAAACTTGTATAGATAATCTTAACTCTGATTTTCATGTGAATGTGTTCATGTATACATGTTTATCTCATTTATTCTTCTATAATGATATTTGTTGTTCAATGTATGTTATAAATATTATGGTTGTAATGATGATGATGTTTGTGGGATCAAGACCTAAGATGATTGGATCATGATTGAGTTATGAGATGTGAAATATTAGAAGTGTAAATAGATTAAATGTCGATAACTTGGGACCTCCCGATGTAGGGGAGACTTTGCTGAAATTTTAGTGAAACTTTCGGTAAAATTTAATATGAACACCACACACACACACACACACACACACATATAATCTAATTACTCTTTGTATTAGTTGACATGAGATTGTTGCTTAATCTCGGATATGAGGATGTTACATTTTGGTATCAGAGCTCAGGTTGTTATTCTAGGGACATGAATATTGATATGGTTTTGAAATGTGTTTCAGGATGGTTAGAACAAGGCAAAGAGCCAGGACTGATCCATCCCCAATTTAGGGAAGTGATCCAGACTGGGATCCTATGGCAGACACCTCCTCTCATGTACCTGCAACATCAGGATACTCTGAAAGAGATGAGTCAGTGAGACTTTGAGATGATTTGGTGTCCCATCATGCAGAGGAATCAATCCTCGAGGTATTAGACAGATAGGGGGAGATCATGTACCCCTACTAGTGGCACCGGCAACTACGTCAAACTCCTTTTATGGATCATATAGTGAGACCTATAGTAGCAGGAATGACAGCGGGAGCCTCCAATTCAGCTCCTGGATTAGGGGGAGTAGTCACCATAATACAGTGGGAAAAGGTTATGCGAGAGATGGGTTGTATGACTTACCATGTTGAGAGGATGTTGAGGTTGTTGGGCACTGGCTAAGGAAAGTAGATAGAGTTACAAATCAGATGCAGGTGCTAAAGGAGCTACAGGTGGATTGCGTGACTCAGCTATTGGTTGAAAGTGCCCACTTGTGGTGGGAGACCATCAGAGAGAGGAGATCGGGAGAGGTATTGGGATGGAGGGATTTTCATGAAGAGTTTGAAGAGAGGTACAATTCTTGGAAGCATAGGAGGGAGAAAGAACAAGATTTTTAGATTTGAGGCAGGAGATTTAACAGTTTTGGAGTATGAGAGGAGATTCCAGAACTTATCAGCTTTTGCCTCCACTTACCTTCCTTTAGAGCGCTACAGGGTGGAGAGATTCCGTGATGGGCTGAGGTAGGAGCTGAGAATGGTATTGATAGCCATTTAGTTTCAGTCTGTTCGGGAATTGGTAAAGGCTGCTCAGGGTATGGAGAGGGTAATAAGGGATGCCCCAAAGCCAGTGGTCGAGCAGAGTCAAACAACTGGAGCTAAAAGGAGAGAATTTAGGTTTTCGAGTGGAAGACCTCCCCTTCCAAAGAAAGGAAAGAGTGGGAAATCCTCAGAAAAATTCTAGAGGAGAGCTGATGCAATCCAACCATCAAAGGATCCATTGGAGGTTCCAGTTGGTCTAGTTACTAGGCTTATGGCTAAGAAGTTCAAAGAAGCTTTCAATGGACTTCTTCAAGAGACATGGGCTAAGTGGACTTCAAGAGGATTTGTAATAATAAAGAGCAAGCCTTGATTAATCTGATTTATATTCAAGAGAGGCTTGTTGGTGAAACCAAGACCATTACACAAGGATTGGGAGAAGAAGACTAGATTCGGACAGTTTGACCTTGCGTTACTCTTTTGGTCATAAATTAAGCTACAAGTCGAATTTGATGTGATTTTAGTTGGGATGGAAACTAGACTTCCATACCTTTCCAACAGTATATGGCATGCCTTCTAATTCAATTTAAGTTGGGCTTTTGTTGTTGCCAGACATAATGCGAAAACAATGAACATGTCTTATTTAATTAGTTGACTATCAAACTTTATTTATTTTGAGAGGAGACATTTTATTTAGGTCTTATACTTGTTTATTTTAATTAGTTTAGGCTAGTTTTAGCTTGGGTTGATTATTATTTAAATTGCGCTTATATGAGACCCATTAGGAAAACTAAGGTTTTGGCTTGGAGTTTAACTATTCTTTAGGAATAATTTTAGGACAGACTTTTGATGATATTTTCAGCATTCTAGCTGACACGATTAAAGAGTTGATGTCTTATCCTAAGTGCAGGAGTGTCAAAATAATAAATAACCCGGCAAGACCGGGGTGGAACCACAGGGAGGTGAACTATATAGAATTATAAATAAAAGAAAAGATTTGAAGAGAGCTTTGAGATGTGATAATGATGTAAGGATTTATACAAAGATAAACAATTGTCAAAGTTAGAGGATCTACTAATGGTATTTCAAATAAGTATAGTATAAACTCGTTTTATTACTTGACTGGAAACCACACACAAAGGAGGTTCCACTTGGATTATAATTGTTAACTCATTACATTAATTATCTTATTCAAGTAATGCCAATACTTGTAAATATTATTAGGTATTCATGGTGACAACTTATGTTAACAACAAATTAAGTTCCTTTCATAGCACAAGTGTTAGTTATATCATACAGTTAGGCTATGAAAGTGTCAAGCATTTGTTGTACCAAGGGTTGTTCAACACAAATCTAGATTAACCATTTAACAAGCAAGGTATTAAGAGTGAGTAAGATAATAAATATAAAACATGTTAGTATCAAACATTAAAGTCCATGTTGAGTTTATACTATACTTATTCTTACACCATTAGTGTAACCTTTTCACCTTGACATAATAAACTCAGCTGAACATTATGAATAAGAGAAACATAGATAAAAAAGATAAGAACATAATTATATAAGTATAGTAGAGGAAATGAAAAGCATAAACAAGAGATTAAGGAAAATATAACATGGAATAAAACTTGAACATTACAAAATACAAAGAAAGAAAGTAAGAGCAAGATCTTGATCTGAACAACCAAGATGCCTAAATGCATGGAAAATGCCTCCTTTTATAGGATAAAATTCAGAACTATTTATTTGATGACTAATTGTTGAGTGAGTGGCCATATCTTGACTTGGTGACAATCCTTATCTTCTTGTCTGAACAAAACGTCATTGCTAACATTAGAATTTGAACAGATAGTCTTTATGAAACTTCTAGGAAATTGTCTCAACTTTCTAACAAAACAAGAATCAGCGTATTTGGACTTCTAGAACTTAAGATATGGGTTGAACACTAAAAAGTGTCTGGGTTGCAGGATAAATTTCGACTTCTCCATTATTGCTACCATTTGAACTAAAAAATGATGCTTTTAAATCTTGGACTCTTCATGAATGTTTTAGGCTTATGTCTTAGCTTTCCATACATATAAACCAGACCTAAATCCAAGTTCTACAGCTCTAGTTATGATCCAATAACCGAATGATGTTTCAGTTTGGACTGAACTAGCATCTCTTTTCTAAGCTTAGCCCTTTCTTTGTCATCTCAATTTCAGTAGTTAAACTCATCAATCAATCCTTTGATTTATGTGATATGACACGACCAAAAGATTGATGTCTTCTCCCAAGTGCAAGAGTGTCGAAGTAATAAATAACCCGGCAAGACCGGGGTCGAACCACAGGGAGGTTAACTGTATAAATTATAAACAACAATAATACAACAACAATAGTAACAATAATAACAATAACAACAATAAGAATAGTAGTAGTAGTAGTAGTAGTAGTAGTAGTAGTAGTAGTGATAATAATAATGATACCAATACTATTAATAATGATAATAATAAAGATGAAGAAGAAGAAGAAGTTGATGAGAACTTTGAGATGAAGATTAACGTAAGGATTAAACAATGATAACAATAAATGTCAAGGTTAGAGGATCCACCAATGGTATTTCAAACAAGTATAGTATAAAATCTTTTTATTCAATTGGAAACCACACACAAAGGAGGTTCCAATCAGATTATAAATTGTTAACATAATTACATTAGTTATCTTATTCCAATAATGCTAATACTTGTAAATGTTGTCAGGCATTCATGATTACAACTTATGTTAACAACAAATCAAGTTCCTTTCATAGCTCAGGTTTCGGTTATACCATACAGTATGGGCTATGAAAGTGCCAAGTATTTGTTGTACCAAGTGTTATACAACATAAATCTACATTAACCATTTAACAAGCAAAGTATTAAAAGTGAATAAGATAACAAATATAAAGCATGTTAATATCCAACATTAAGGTCCATGTTAAGTTTATATTATACTTATTCTTACACCATTAGTGTACCCTTTTCACTTTGACATAATTAACTTAGCTACACAAAATGAAAGAAAGAAACATAAATAAACAAGATAAGAACATAAATGAGAAAGAAGTTAACTAAGTAAAGAAAAGGAAATGAAAGGCATAAACAAGAGATTAATATAAACAGAACTTAAGTATTACAAAAGAGAGAGCAAGAGCATGATCTTGATCTGAACACCAAGATGCCTAAATACATGGAAAATGGCTCCTTTTATAGGCCAAAATTCGGAACTATTGATTTGTTGACTAATTGATGAATGGGTGGCCACATCTTGACTTGATAACAATTCTTATCTTCTTGTCTGCCAAAAACATCATTGATAACGTCATAATTTGAACAGACTTCAATCATGAAAGTTCTATAAAATTGTCTCATCTTTCTAGGGTAAACATTTGAGATCATTTGGACTTCTAGAACTCGAGATATAGGCTGAACACTAAACAGTGTCTGGGCTGCACGACAGATTCAGACTTTTTCGTTGTTGCTACAATTTGGACTTGAAAACGGCCTTGTTAAATCTTGGTCTCCCATGAAAGTTGTAGGCCTATGTCTTACCTTTCCATCCATATACAAGAGACCTAAATCCGAGATCTACAGCTCCAGATATGACCCGATTACCGAACAATGTTCCAGTTTGGACTGCACCAACATCTCTTTTCTAAGTTTGGCCATCTCTTTGTCCTTTCAATTTCAGTACTTCAACTCATCAATCAATTCTTTCATTTATGTGATAGGCCTGCATTTAAGATGAACATTTACCATAAATTAAAGGTATCTTATATTATTAGATATGTTATTATAAAACATGCTTTAGTTAAGGAGTTATTGATACTTCAAGTGCAAAATGATGATATAAAACCTTGATAAAAATACACTTTTAAGTACTAATCATGATAGACCTGCATTTACGATGAACATTTACCATAAATTAATGGTATCTTATATTATTAGACATGTTATTATAAAACATGCTCTAGATAAAGAGTTATTGATACTTCAATTGCAAAATGATGATATAAAACCTTGATAAAAATGCACTTTTAAGTACTAATCAGTAGCCGACTTTTTGGTTGCTCAATCTTGGTTCTTGATTGAACTTTCAACTCTTCAAAGAAGTGACCATTTTTTGTTGTGAATTTAAACTTCCTTTGCTCGTCTTCAGGTGTAGGCATTGTGATCGAGTTGATTTATAGTCTTGTTGTCTTGGAGCAAGCCTTCCATTGTGATAAGCTCATTCATATCTCAACAAACTTGGATTAGATTGATCTTGGGGTCACGAATTCCATTAAATTCCGCTAAGGTTCGCATAAGTTGGTATCAGAGCTGATCTAATCATAAGTTATATCCTTTAATTTGAGTCTTTATTGTTTCTTGTTTGATTCTTGATAGATTCGGCCACGTAGATAAAAAAAAGGGGATCTTACTTCTTATTGCTTTGTTGAACACTTAATCATAAGTTAGTGTTCTTTTGATGCTTCCTTGATCAAAATCGGCATACACACCTAAGTTCTTGAATTTTTTTGTTCTTGCCAATCAGGGATCTTACTTAAAAGTGCATTTTTATCAAGGTTTTATATCATCATTTTACACTTGAAGTATCAATAATTCCTTAACTAAAGCATGTTTTATAATAACATATCTAATTATATAAGATACCTTTAATTTATGGTAAATGTTCATCTTAAATGCAGGCCTATCACATAAATAAAAGAATTGATTGATTAGTTGAAGTACTGAAATTGAAAGGACAAAGAGATGGCCAAACTTAGAAAAGAGATGCTGGTGCAGTCCAAACTGGAACA
>Ga0325410_1000757_pt1 | contig 34249 bp, 19 predicted proteins | sample PopdelMetagenome_16_FD_206182 | JGI IMG/M metagenome (GOLD analysis project Ga0325410, IMG submission 206182) | Populus deltoides microbial communities from Bellville, Georgia, United States - Xylem-PdIQD-R3 | ecosystem: Host-associated > Plants > Phyllosphere > Stem > Wood/Secondary xylem...
ATTAGTTAATCATTACATTCATGTACAAGCTCAAATTCATTCAAGGAGGTACTAAACGAAGCTTCTACATTTTTTTGGCAGGATAATAAACATGAGTCCAACTCACTTGATTTTAATTTGAACAAACCAAGCCTGAACAGTATAATACTCAACTCAATTACAATCCTGGCATGCAATTATTGTACTCTACTGAGCCAAATTGACAGCCTGAATGAAAACTCATATGAGAAGTTTCTTTGATTGGGACAAAAATCCATTTGGCATGACATCTGGACCAGATTTGGTAAATGACCAATCTTTAATTAGTTTTGAATGCAAATAACTGCTGGGTCTTTTAAGCCAGTACCTAAAATGAATGTGCAAATACATCTTTATAGTTTTACGGTAAATCAGTACAGATCTCCTAAACCTATAATGATAGGAATACTTCAAAATAGCACCTGATTGATAAAGATCAGAACAGTCTGTGACTGTGATAAAGAGTGGCTCAGTTTGCGAAGTGCCTGGCTCATTAATCTGGCTTGCATTGCCATATGAGCATCACCCATCTCTCCATCAAGTTCACTTTTAGGCACAAGTGCAGCTACCTGTCATTATTCACGATAGAAAAATAAAAACAAGACTTAATTCCAAACTGTAGTCTGAAATTCAATGGTATGGATAATTCTAAACAAATAAACTTTAACCAAGCATTGATGTCTAATACATGTGCGCTCACGCTATCTGCAGCAAAAGCTGCAGGCATAATGGTTAACACAACTCTGCTAAGATGATAACCATTAAATAGGACATATGAGAAGGTGAGTAGGAGGGGCATGGTAAAGTGAATGAATTATCTTACCAAGTGTTACATTATACAAACACTGATTCATTGAATACAAGAAACTATAACTACAAAGCCTCATCCATTGAATACAAGAAACTATAACTAAGAGAGGACTTGATAACATGTAAGATTACGAGCCAATAAAGCACCTTACTTACACTATCAACAACGACGACATCAACAGAACCACTCCGGATGAGAGTGTCCACAAGACTGAGAGCTTGTTCGCCACAATCAGGTTGCGAAAGAAGCAAGTTCTCAGTGTTCACCCCAATAGCCTTAGCTAATGATGAATCAAGGGCATGCTCAGCATCCATAAAAACACAGTAACCTGCAAAGAAGTAGACATGTTAATGCCATGGAAGAATTGAAATCGAGTCCTTGACAACTCAGCAAAATTCTTTGACTTAAAATCCTCTGAAACAATTTACAGTATCCAATATTCTACGTATATGTTACTAGAGAAAGATTAATACTTGAATCTTTTTCTGAACTTACTAATAAAATAGCTTGACAACTTAATGACGGATGGTACAAAAATTGACATGTCATGTCCTTACCTTATATTTTCATTATAAATAAAGTATTTGTGGGATTCAAACCAGGGCAGGTGTACACCTCCTAACAGCCCAGTTTGAGGAAATGATGGCCCTGTTAGTCCTAAGAGCATCTCCAACCGGAGAGCTAAATGAAGAGCTAAATTCAAAAAAGCGTCATTTTAACTTTTGTTTTTTTTTTTAAGAGCATCTCCAATGCAAAATGCTAAATTAAAAAGCCAAATTGATAAAATAGCTTTTTGAATAGTATAAATATAGCTTTTTTTATTATGTGCATTTCAATGGTAAAAAGCTATTTAGAAAAGTCAATTATATTTTAATATATTTCATGTTTAATTAATTTTAATATAATTATATAACTAATTTAGATATTTTATATATAATATAATTATGATGTTATTAATTATATAATTAATATGAGTAATTTATAAGTGATATAAAATTAATGAAGCAATATGAAAGTTAAAAGAAATAATTTAAAATTTATTTATATGAATATTTTTAATTTTCAGTTTTATATGTTACTATTAAAAATTTAATTTTTTAAAAGTAAATTCAAATTCAAACTTTGAAAAAACCCATCACAAATATCAAATTAACAACAAAAGGTCTAAAAAATCAACAGATATAAAAGAGAATAGAAAAAACTTTTAAATAAACATGTCTTTTAATTTCAGCTAATTAACACAACCGATGTTATTAATTAACCGGAGAATAATTGATTCTTGTTTTTCTAAATTTGAGAGAAAGGTGAGGCACAATACAAGATTTTAAAATTTACAAGTTTCTTTCCATTTGCTTTTAAAGGAAAAAAAAAACTGTTGGCCAACGGCTATAAAAATAGCCGTTGGCAACGGTATTTCTATTTGGCCATTTCTACAGAAACATGTAGAAATGACTTTGCACATGTTGAATAGCTATTTTAGTTATTCATTTACCTGCGCCGTTGGAATTGTTAGAGCATCTCCAACCGGAGAGCTAATTAAAGAGCTAAATTCAAAAAAACATCCTTTTAACTTTTGTTTCTTCTTTTAACAATTCCAATGGCGTAGGTAAATGAATAGTTAAAATAGTTATTCAACCTGTGCAAAGCCATTTCTACATGTTTCTGTAGAAATGACCAAATAAAATTACCGTTGTCAACGACTATTTTTATAGCCGTTGGCCAACAGTTTTTTTTCCTTTAAAAGCAAATGGAAAGAAACTTGTAAATTTTAAAATCTTGTATTGTGCCTCACCCTTCTCTCAAATTTAGAAAAACAAGAATCAATTATTCTCCGGCATAATACAAGATTTTAAAATTTACAAGTTTCTTTCCATTTACTTTTAAAGGAAAAAAAAATTGTTGGCCAATGGCTATAAAAATAGCCGTTGGCAACAGTAATTTTATTTGACCATTTCTACAGAAACATGTAGAAATGGCTTTGCACAGGTTGAATAGCTATTTTAGTTATTCATTTAGTTGCACCGTTGGAATTGTTAGAGCATCTCCAACCGGAGAGCTAATTGAAAAGCTAAATTCAAAAAAGCATCCTTTTAACTTTTGTTTCTTCTTTTAACAATTCCAACGGCGCAGCTAAATGAATAACATCGGTTGTGTTAATTAGCTGAAATTAAAAGGTATGTTTATTTAATTTTTTTTCTATTTTCTCTTTTATACCTGTTGATTTTTTAGACCTTTTGTCGTTAATTTGATATTTGTGATGGGTTTTTTCAAAGTTTGAATTTGAATTTACTTTTAAAAAATTAAATTTTTAACAGTAACATAGAAAACTGAAAATTAAAAATATTCATATAAATAAATTTTAAATTATATCTTTTAACTTTCATATTACTTCATTAATTTTATATTACTTTTATAAATTACTCATATTAATTATATAATTAATAACATCATAATTATATTATATATAAAATATTTAAATTAGTTATATAATTATATTAAAATTAATTGAACATAAAATATATTATTGGCTTTTCTAAATAACTTTTTACCATTGGAATGCACATAATCAAAAAAGCTATATTTATACTATTCAAAAAGCCATTTTATCAATTTAGCTCTTTTTGCATTGGAGATGCTCTAACAATTAGCTGCTACTGCCATAAGAATTAAAATAAATCTTGTAGGCATTTAAGAAGTAACCTCCTTGCTTTTGTGCTTCAGCAATTACATGTAAAGCAAGAGTGGTTTTCCCAGAAGCCTCCGGACCAAAAATCTCCACCACACGACCCTGTTGAAATCCAATTTCGATATGTAATACACAGCCAAAAAAAAAAAACATAAAACTGTGGGGTTTGATTCTTGTTTGCATTAAATATATGGAGGTTCAGAATTCACAGAACCAGAAATGAACTATCAACTCCAACCCTAAACATTCAGTTAAAGCACAATAAACTCAAAATAGATCTCCTCACAAAACTAATGCACTTTTAAGCTATTTCAAGGGATAAAAATTGCAAAACAGTAACCAGTCAAAGCATTTTTTGTTTAAGAAACTTTATGCATTGCAAAACAGGGTATTGTTAACAAAAACAAAGCAACAAAATGCTTGAATGAAAAATGTTCAGTCATACCTTTGGAAATCCACCACATCCAAGTGCTATATCAAGAGCAAAGGAACCTGTAGACACGACTGGAACATTTTTGGGAGCTTCAGAGCGGCCAAACCACATGATAGATCCCTTTCCGAATTGACTAGTAATTTGATCAAGGGCTTGTTGTAAAGCCAAATCTTTCTTTGACGTATTTTCTTCACCAGACTCGCTTCCATCTGACTTGGATTTTCTTTTACCTTATCAATATTGGTTTTTAATAAGAAAAAAAGGTAGACATTTGTTACAAATCCACTATGTTGCCTGAGAAATGAAAAAAATAAATCAACGCCATTACTGCGTGACACGGCTTGTTAATTACAATTACATAATTACTCATATGAACTATAAACTCTTAAGTTTCAGTATAACTTGTCCATTTCATCACCTTTCAATACCTTTTGTAGCAAAATTGCGTGTCTGAGAAGAAGTTCCCAGCACAACTCTCCTTAGTCCCTGCTATATATATTTCATTGATTAATACACGCAAAACAACCCTGTTTAAACAACAAATATAGAATGAAACACGGAGAGTTTCACCAAAAAAAAACAAAAAAAATCAAGCGTATGGATGATAATACTGAACTAGGTGAAACGAACAGTAGTAAAAATGATCAGGCACCTTAAACAAACATCAAACAGAAATGTAGAGATAAGGTACCTCGGGAACAAAAAGAGCGCGTCTCAGAGTAACAAGCCTCGCCATGGAAATTAATTTTTTCTTTGTTTTTTTTTTTTTTTGTTGGCGGATTGTAATGGAAAATAGAAAGAAGCGAAAAGGAAGACTAGGAATATACTTACTTGTTATTGCATGCCAGAAAATAAAAAATAAGACAGAGTTAAGAGAATTTTAGAAAATGGAAAGACTGAGGTTCTGACTTCTGAGTTCTGTCTCTGTGCTCTATTTTTAGGGTTTTAGGGTTTATTTCCCGCCATTGATTTTCAGTGTGCTCCGAGTAAACGGATGGATTAAAATCGCGAGTTAACCGATGCTTCTCTTTCCGAGTAAAAGGTGTTGGGTATCTGCTACATAATTAATTAATCTACTTGTGTTTTTTTTTATTATTATTATTAACATGAATATTTATATTTTTTATATATATCTTAATTAATTTTACAGGTTCTAAAATTAATAATAATATAAGTTTTTAATAGCCCTAAAATTTATGGGACTCAAACTAATAATTTCTAAATAGCAAACTCAAAACCTAATCAATTAAACTATATATCTTAAGATTATCTACTTACCCAGAACTTCATCAATTAAATTACTTTACTTAAAGTTATCTGTTTATGGTGCTAGTATCATTGCCATTTCATAACACTTCTGTATCATGAGATTTTATTTTTATGTTTTAAAAATATTTTTTTATTTTAAATTTATTATTTTTTTATTGATTTCAAATTATTTTAATATAATAATATCAAATTTTTTAAAAATAAAAAATATATTTTTAAAAAATATTTAATATCACATTTTAGTTCGTGCTGGGTTTTATTTTGTAGCCCTTTTGAAATCAATTTTTGCTTTAGCTTTCCATGATTCTGTACATCTATTTCTCATCATGATATAAGAAAAATTAAGGCATCATAATAAAACAAAGTGAAAATGTTTTTGTTGCTGCTGAATGGTAATTAATCATGATAATACTTGAGTGATAGCTTTCCGTAACTTCTGCTACTGCTGCAAATGCTGCTACTTGAGTTGTTCTTGTTACTATTAAAAATTTAAAATACTTAGTAACTAATCTAGCAGCTATAACTACTAGTATTTTTATTTGGAATATATATTTTAAAATGATTGAATTATATATATAAAAAATAATTTACTTATTATTTTAAAATTTAAAGATTTTTTTTACTATCTAAATTTATATTGTATTTTTTATATCATGTTAAAAATATATTTTTAATAACCTTGAGAGAAAACTTGTCAATGTAACAATCCCAAAATAATTAAATAAAAACACATATTTATAGTTATTCAAACCATTTTTTTTATCTATTAAAATTTTAACAGAATTTCTCATATACTTGAAGGTCTCAAGTTATCAATTATATCTTGTTACACTTCTATACATAATTTTAAAATATAATTCAATTATCCTAGATGTCACACCACATCAATAATGCTTTTCATTTCAACATTTATAATTATATTCATAATTAGTTATGCAACCTAAAAAAATTAAAATTTAAAACAAAACCATCTAAGTCATAGAAACATCATATTAATAATTTGTTTGTTTATGTCATGCATAAAAAAAAATAGAGTTTATAAGTCCTTGAAGATAATTAAATAAAATTACAATCCACCTCAAAAATAGAATAAATTACTTTTAGTCTATAATAATAAAATAGGTGGTATAATTAAGAAGGTCATGTAAGAAAAATATAATTATTATAAAAATACATTAATAATAGTTGTGTTTAATCTTTTTAAATTGTTGATAATACATCCTTGTTTTATTTATATTTAATCATTATAACTCCCCATTTTTTTTCTTTGTACTTAAGACCTTACTGATGCTGATAATCTTATCAGCATTATTAGTCTCCCTTACCCGGGATCGACTAATTAAAACTAGAAATTTATGTTGATATTAATATGCCCTATTGATATCATTAGTTATCCTGGTCCGGAATAACTAATCAATCTCTCTTCGAGTATTTTAAGTTCATTATTTGAAAATGCTGATGTTAAGAAAACTTTTTGATATCATTAGCCTCCCTTTAGAAGTAGTTAATCAAGTTTTATTGGAAATGTCGATATCAATATAATCTATTGATATTATTAGTTATCTAAATATCCAAAATAGCTAATAAGGTTCTTTCGAATACCTTAATTGTGTCCTTTTCTAATACGGATGCTAAGAATCAATTATTTCTTTCAAGTGCTACCTTTCTTCTCTTCTTTTATATATCATTCTTTTATACACTTACTTATACAATAATATCATAATAAATGAATAAATTTCCCAATAACAACATTAATATAACATAACAAAGCTATTGAGGTATTGGGCACTTATCTGTTATGTTAGAAGCTTGTCTTTTGGCTCGAGTAAGTGGCACAACTACTAAGATATCCCCTGCGAAACAATTTTTTTCACATTGATCAGCATAACCCTTAACAAACTCAATAATATAAAAAGTCACTATTATGTTTAACTTTTTCTTCTCAATATTCCATTTTGATTTCCAATGAAATTAGCCGTATTTTACATATAACTTCATCATTTAAATTTCTTACTAAAAATCTAAATAATTAACCATATATAATCATTTCATCATGCTTTCATTTCTATCTTCCCTTGTTTATTTATATTCTTATTACACAATATATCATATCTTGAAAGAAATCTCCCTACTAACTTAAAAAAAATGATTAATTCAACTATTCTTTCATCATTCTCAGTCAACCCTAAGAAAAAAAACATGAACTTAATGGTTTCTATAATTTTTCTTTTTTAGGAATCATTTTCCTCATTCTATTGTTTAATAATTTCTTCAATTACACTAAACTCTCAATTTATTGAACTCATCATCATTAAGTGAAATAACATCAAATACTCAAAAATTATCTTTCACATCATTCGTAACACAATTTGTAAAATTTATAAAGAAAAACTACTATTCATTACTCTACACATCGTCGACCACTTAGGGTCTAAAAAATCCCCACAATTTAGAATTTTAGAATTTAGAATTTTGCCCCACAATTCCTTTAATTCATTATTTTGTTATTTTTCCTAAATTCCTTCTAACATTTAATACTCTTCTTTATACTAACTTGGTCCAATTTCCATTTTTTTTATTTTCAAAAGAATCCCTCTAATTATAATTTATTTTTATTAGAATACAAACCCTATGATGTCTCATTTATCCAATTTTTTTTTAAAAAACTTTCCTAGAGATTACAAGGCTGGATAGTTAAACTTCAATAAAAAAAATCTTTTTGTATCTAAACATTTGATGTAACAACCCTAATTTAAGTACACAACATTTTATATATCTATTTTATTATTATTGAATGTATAAGATTTTTTTTATTCAATAAAAAATCTGGCATAGTTTCCTCTATATTTTTAATATCAAGTTATTGACTCCATAATTTTCACAATTTACAAACAATAATTCTAATGTTTGTCCCACTATCCTATCATTTGGGACTTCCTTAACTTAATCATAATAACAACTTGCTATTTTCTAAATTATTCACTCAAATAAAAACAAGTATTATATTATTCCATAAATATTATGAATAATATGACAAATAAATCAATTGAACATAAGTCAAGACACATATATTCACTTCACACAAAAAATGCAAAGGTACGTCTAAGGAGGAGTGCAACAAAATTATAGACATGCTTTAAAAACAAGTACTTTAAATACATTGTCCATAATTAATTTAGATATGTAAATACATTTTTGGATACAAAATAATAATACAAAGCAAAATATTCATTCTACTAACTACATCATTTGATTAAACAAAAAAAAATATAAACTCATGAATCTACTACTCGACACAGTGCTACGAGCCACCTAAAACTTTATTTAATATCTAAATACAATCAATTTTATACTCAATGATAAGTTAATATTATTTCGCAGCATCATTTATCAAACAATTAATTTCTTAATATACCCTTATTTTTACATATCAATGTCATTAGCACAATTTAAAGGACATACCAAAATCATCTCTAGCCTGAAGTAGACATTTATTATATTTCTAAATCAATTAGTTTCTCAAATTGCCCATTAATCAGGGCACTATTCTCATTGACTAGAGAATTAGTTTCTTCAATTACCCATTAACCAGGGCACTAATCTCATTAACTAGAAAATTAGTTTCTCATATCATCCACTATTCAGGGTATTAATCCCATTAATTAGGGGATTAATTTCTCTAATTGTCCATTAACTAGAACACTAATCTCATTAACCTGAGAATTAGTTTCTACAATCGCTTATTAACTAGGGAATTAGTTTCTCCTATAGCCCATTATTCAGGATATTAATCCTATTAATCGGGAAATTAGTTTCTTTAATTATCCATTAACTAGAGCACTAATCTTATTAATTTGAAAATTAGTTTCTATAATCACTCATTAACCAATGTACTAATCTTATTAACTAGGAAATTAATTTCTCATATCGTCCACTATCCAGGGCATTAATCTTATTAACCATGAAATTAGTTTCTTCAATTATCCATTAACCACAATATTAATATCATTAACTTGAGAATTAGTTTCTATAATCGCTCATTAACTAGGATACTAATCTTATTAACCAGTAAATTAGTTTCTCCAATTGTTTAATATTTTCCAAATAAAAATCAAGATACAACTAAAGAAAATTACAATTTAACTAATATTATAGTTTTAAGGTGTCGAGCATCCACATAATATCTGAGCGCGTGAAATGATCCCCTGCTATTGATAAAGTCTCTCATCCTCTCCTGTACTAGTAGAATCAATATATCATTTGCCACTCATCACCATAAAGGTCAATTTCATTCTCCATTTAGATTTTGAATTCTCAATTTAATCGCATCAAAAATTCCAAATTCTCGTCAGGTATAAATATCCATTTCTTTGTTTTTGCAATTTGATCCTCAACCTCACATTAAGTGTTTCAATCATCATCGATAAACATACATATCATGCTAAATTACATCAAACAATTTTCATCTCCCTTAAAGCAAACCCAAAAGAACAAAAAAAAAACTAAGAAAAGACCAAAATACAAAATCATACCAAAACTGGACAGTAGCCAAAATGGTCTAACGATTTTGAGAAATGGTCCGATCATTTCTTAAATCAGTCTAATCATTTCTCAAAATGGCTAGACCATTTCTAGTTCTAGAAATTTTGTATCTTCTTTCTATCTATAGCCGAATGCACCATTATGAAAAACATACGAGTTTTTTCCTTCAAATTTATATAATTTCCTACTTACACAATCTTTATTTATGCTTCAAAACTTGTTTCTAACAACATATACTCATACAACCATCATATACATAAGGATGCATCCAGATCCATAATACTCAAAACATCTAATATTCCAAATATATTAAGTTTCCACAATCAAACTCAATAGAAGTTGTTCTTACTTTGAAATAACAAAGAATCAAAAAAGAAATAAGAAGAACAACTTCTGTTCATTAACAATTTCCTCTCACTTTAACACCAAAATACTTCCTCTAAGCTTCAAACTCTCTAAGACACCCAAATACCTCATTTTAATCACTTAATAACTCTTTTAATCACCATAAATTAGCTTCTTGTTGAAGATTTCATCAAGAAATGAGAAAAAAAAATCAAGGAACCCTACCCTTTCTTTTTGTTCTTGCAAGCTCATGGCAAGAGAGAGAATGGAAGGGTATTTATAGTGTCATCTTCTTGTTAAATACACATTGACCCTCACCTTTTTTTATTTATATATTGACCCCTATTGGTATTACCTATTATATTTTGTCCTCGTGAAGTTTTTTTTCCCCTAACAATTTAGTACTATATTCACTCTTCATTTCATTATGTTCACCTCATTTACCTTGCTTAAGTTTCTTTAATTTCATTTAACCCATTTTATTATCGGGTTAAATTTTTTTATATTTTACTAACCTAGACAAATTCTAGCCAGGAATTTACATTTGATTTGATCGAATTTGTTATCTTTAAGTTTAGAACTTGATTGGTATTCACGCTAAACTACAGGTCCGTATTATTTTTCCAGTAAAATATTTAGGCGTTGCAAGAACATTTTATTTTTTTTTTTAAAAGAGAGAAATCCAATAACCCGGGTTATAGTCCCAACCAAATAAATAAATTGGCTTTATTTGAATCATATGAAAAGAAGAAGAAGCAATGATAGCTGTGTGTGTGTGTGTGTGTGTGTGTCTAAAGTGATCATGATAACATTGAAAAAAAAAAGATGGGTCATTTACTAGTTGTGTTTAATGAATTTATGTATTAAAATCAATTTGTAATAGAAATCGACACATAAAATTTATGGACTAAACTCAAAGAAAAAAATAATATGTAAAGCTACACATATTAAAAATATCATATAACACTAAATATTTAATCTATATAAAGTATAGAAAAATTACAGATGAATCATATTAATCTTTTAAGAAATTAAATACATCGAATATAATTAGAAAATAATTGCTATTTAAAAAATGATGAAAAGATCAAATAAATCACAGAGAAGAGGTATTAATTAAAACATAAATTAAAAAAAACATATAAAAAAGGTATTAATAAAAAATTATTTTTTTTAAAAAAAAGAATGAGGCCAAACACTTGCCCCACCAAGAAAAGTCCACACGCACTCACTTTTTTTTTTTTTTTAAAGTTAATGGGGTGGATGACATGTCATCTGTCATATGTCGTTTGCCCATTCTTTGACAAAAAAAAAAAAAGAGATGATGTGTCTTATCTCTTTGCAGACAACGCGTCATCTATAATTCCTTAGATTTCGACTATTAAGGTGGCCGGAACAACATGGTTCTTGTTTTCTTCACCTCGAAACCATTTGTAATCTATTTTTTTTTTTACCCAAAACACCTAAAAAACACCTTTGAAATCTTGTTAAACCAATTCATGGCCTTAAAAAACACAAACTCACCAAAAAACCAACAATAAACTCGAAATAAAAAATATTTTCAAGCTCAAATATGTTTTTTAAGCGCTTTCAATGTAAAAAAAAACATTTAATCTTAACTCGCATTATCATATGGAATCATTTGATACAAAAGTTAATCGTTTTAGTGGCTGAAATCATCACCAGTGAAAATTTTTTTTCTCTACACTGGAATTCAATAACCCCCCTCTCTCTCCTTTACCAAAAAAGGAATGAAAAAAAATTTTGATACCAAAATTGAATTTTTGAAATTTAGGGGGATCAATTACCTAATAGCTAAAAAAGATAGGAGTGTAAAGTATACTTTTAAAATAAATTTCAAAGCAAACATCTATTTTACCAGCCCTTTTCATTTAAATTATTTATCTTTCATTTCAACCTTCCCTCCAAATAAAACATGCAATTGGATGCTAATTTTGGTTCAAAAGAGCTCAATTATTTAAAATAAAAGTTCAAGGATCAAATTAAAATTTTTAAAAGATTTAACTATTGAAATTCACAGTGATATATGAGAGAATAAATAGTAAAATAACCACAATAAAACCTCTATCTCTTTTAGGTTATATTATAACTAGATATGGGTATGCATGCTATGTTGCCAGTTCGTATTTTTCTTTGAAAAAAAAACAATATCTAAATACTGAAAGCATGTTTTAAAAAAATAACAAATAAATGACTCAAGTTATAGGCCCCACTAGCTTTAATAGGTACATTTTATTTTTATTTGATGAAAAACAATTTGACAACGATAGTAAACAAAAAAAAAAGCATGATAACCTAGAGAAAACCATTAAAAGTATGTAATTGGATTAGTCTGTAAAACTCGTGGTCCAGGTTATGAGATCAAAGTAACCCGATAGAAAAGAAATTAAATAAAACCACAAAGCCTTTTTTTTATTTAAAAAAACTAATGTTGAACGATGAAATTGCAAAAAAAAAAAATAATGAAAAAAGAAGAGAATGTTAGGCCACGCCAACTTTTCAAACTCATAACTCGGGTCATTAAACCAGATGATTTGATCCAATAAAGGGTTGAATAAGGAGATTCAGATTCTAGCGTAATTATGTTATTGTCGAGCTTTACAACAATAATCATAATGCTCAATACGATAATTGGATAGGGCTAAAAATTTACCTAGAGTTTCGCAGAATATTATTCTATATTGAGGTAAAATTTCAAGTCAATCAGAGTTCGGGAAGACCTTGCAATATAGGTCAGAACATGCTATATTAATTTTAGCTTTCTTGAACTCTAGTTGACCTGAAATTTTACCCCAATATAGAAAACTATATTGGAAAAATCTGGGTAAGTTTTCAGCCTAATCTAATGGTCAGGTTGAGAATTATTATTGTCGATTTAAAACTGGACAATAAGCACAATTACACTAGAATCCGAATTTTCTTCTTTAACCATTTCTTGGATTGTATCACCAGAAGTATCATAGATGAAACAATAGTGAAATTCAATCCACAACAAATCTAACGCTGAAGGATGAATTATTATTATTGTTGTTGTTATTGTTGTCGCTACTGCTATTAACACTGCCCCTATCATCACCACATGTGTGGCAACTGTTGATTTATCTATTTTACAAGGATTTCATGTCAAATAAGAAGACATCATTATCACCATCACCACCACTACCACATGTGTGGCAACTATTTATTTACCTATTTTATAAGGATTTCATGTCAAACAATGAGACATTAATGACAACAACTATTATTTATAGTTTGCAAGAATTTGTTTTATGATTTTATTTAATTTATTTTAGTGTTAAATAGTATTAGCTTTGGACTTTATTCTAAATTGGGTTTGGTTTGGCCTATTAAACATTGTTTTAGGGTTTGTTTCAATACTAGACATGTAATAGTAGGTTACTATATATGGCTCATTGACTTGCAAACCAAAAGAGGTTCATTATGGTTATTTAGAATGGACTAATATTATTTTTATGACCGTAATTTTCGGCAACCATGATAATTTGAATAAACAAGATTTTCCTTTTATTTTGCATGTAGCAAAAAATCTATTTTTGTAAGGACAAATATTGTACACCAACTCATTAAAGATTAACTAGTTTTGTGACGTCATTTACATACTTCGAGTTCTTAAGTACAAGGTTATCTGTAGGTCTAAGTTTTGTTTTTCCAATACTTTTAGTTTGTAGGTATAGGGTTACCTCTGACTTGGGGTTTCAAACCTGATATTCAGCTTTTTTGGGTTGATTTATAATTTCATTGTGGGTTGCGTGACCACGTGATAATGAGGTTTGCATAAAAAACTATCATCACTAATACCATTATTACTATTTTTATAATTATTACCATTAATATCACAACTATTACTACTACTACTACTACTAAAATTATTATCAATCAAGAATAACAAACAAACATATATTGGGTATTGTAACTTGAATGATGCAACCATATTATTCGATAGTTTCACCCATATTTAACTAGTGTTTTGCCTGTTTTTTATATATAAAATGCCTTGATATTCTTTGTGTTTATGTTTTGAATGCACTTTTGGATGAAAGATGCAAAAAGGAGTAAATTGGAGGTAATTGGCAGATTTGACCTTCAGTCAAAGTTTTGTGCAAAGCGTGAGCTTTAAAGGTCGAAATGAAGTGATTCCAGTGGCATTAAAAAGCTAACATCCATACCTTTCTGAAAATCTAAGGGAAGAAAATCAAATAAGGAAGATCATGGAAATCGCAGCTTTCAAAGTCAAATCTCGTAATCTGCCAGTGTTGACCTTCTTCCATTCCAACTTGAATATCTGGATCTACAGAAGTCCAATTTATGCAAACTTAATTTTTTTGGATTGCTAACTAACAGTCTTATAAACGCTCAAAAGTTGAGCCAAAAACAATGTCATATGAGGGAGATATGATTTTTCAAAGATGACAGCTGAATTCTGCCAGCAAACAGGTTTTGTGAAGGAACATGTCCAAATTACGTTTCGAAGCATCTAAACCGGCGTCCAAGTTTTTATTTCAATAATTTAGCTCCTCTAAGTCAAAGCTTGAAGATTTAATGTAAGGCTATTTCTTATTTTTAGGAAAATAGTTATTGAAGTACTTAAATGTAAACTGTCAACTTAAGGGAGAACTATTTTGTAAAATAGGGACTAGGGTTTCTTAGCATATTAAAAGAAAGAGCAGAAAAGAGGGAGAGCAGAAGGATGCAGCAGCCAGTAGAGAATAAACACAAATTCTCTCCTCTACAAACCCTAAAATCATGCTCTCTTCAATCTTTAGAAGTATTTGTTCTATAGTTATGCAAGTCTAAGCTCTTTTCTTAGTTGCAAGGACGCAAAGACCTTCGGATTTCAAGAACTGTGAGATTTATTATTCTTTTTATTTTCAGTTTATGTTATGAATGAGTAAGATTGTTTTCCTATGCATATTTCCTATGATTGTTATTGATGATTGCTAGAGCGGACTCTAAGTTATTGTTGTGAACAATCTATTGCTAAGTTTAATATCAAAACTGGAGTTGTGATATATGAACTTGTGAAGCAACTAAGCTTGATAATTATGGCGGAACTATGTTATTGAACTTAGGGAGAACATTTGAACAAAGTGACATAAGCTGTGGGCAGCTTGTATGTTAATCTTGATGAAATTATCTAGTTTTTAAAGTTGCCATTAAATTGAATCATTAGCGCGGACACTTTGATTGTTTATTGGTTAGGATTAGTTATACAGTGGATCTGTTAATTAATCAATGTTAAGAAAAGATAAAATTTCAGAACATAAACTGTAATTTTCATTTCAAGGATCGATTTTAATTTTTGTTGGTGGATGTGTGCTTGCGACCAAGGTTTGTTTTCTTGATTAATTTTGGTTTTAATTGATTTTATTTGCTAGTTTAATTTCTTTCATAGTTTAGATCATCACAAATCAAAACCCCCCAATTGTATAACATATAGCATAAAAATCTAAACTAAATCTTCCTCGTGGGATCGACCCCTTGCTTGCTCTATACTATCTTGTGTGTTTTAAGCTAGGGTAATTAATTTGTGCGACCGCGACATCGCAACATTGAACTATATAAAGATATTTGAGTAATCAAGAGATGGTTCATCACCCCAGGTGAATTAGAAAAAACTCTTCACATATTCTCAAATAGTAGTGATTGTGAAATCCTTATGCAAAGTGGAATGAGATTTGAAAAGAGTTTCAAAATTTACCTAAATGATCAATTACTATACTGTTGAGAACATGATTCAACAAAGTAGATACACTTCATCTTATAATATCTAAATCAAAACATTCTTAATGAATGAATAATAACTACATTGAGAAACTGATCATTAAAAGGTTAAGTCAAACTACATATGACTTTTTTAATATTTGAGGGATCATGATATGTTGCTAGAAGGTACATTTTATCTTCAAATATAGATCAATCAAATGTTAAATTAATAATACATTAAATTATTTAATTTATTTAATCCTAATTTATTTAGAATTATGATTTATATTTTGGTCAACTTATTAGAAACTCAATGGGTCACACACATTAAAAATCATTGGTAAAAAATTAAATTAGGATAATTAATCAAGTGTGAGTTGATTGTGAATAAGTTTTAGAAATTGAAGAATAAAATGTAATTAATACAAGGGATTACAATTCTAGACCTAGAAAAATCAAGTAGGGACTTAATTGAATAAATTTTTAAAATTATCCTGAAATAATATATGTGATATTATTCAGGGGGCAAATTGATATTTATCTTTTATAGAGTTATTAGATTGTTTTATAAATAAAATGTTATGACTCATATTTTTTTGTGTAGAAAAAAAATTATTTAAGTTATAGAATATAACACAAAAGAAAGAGTTAATACTCAAATGCAAAATGACCTCTTTCTTTTAAAATGGGTTTTAAGAAATTTTCACTAATGATTCGTGTGGATTACTGTTAAAGGCCAGACACATAGATGACTTGTAGTTTACAATAACCCAACTTTAAAGAAGTTAATTAAACATTAAGAAGATCTAATATTCAAGTAGTCTACATTCAAACGTTGAACAATCCTAGATTGTGTAATAGGATCCTTAGAACTACTAAAAAGATTTTTAAATTATCATTTTTTTTTGTGTTTACATGTTTCAAAAAACTCAGTAGTAGAAAGGTTCAAATTCAATTTAAGGTTTTTTCAACTTCATTAGTAACACTATCTATGGGTACCTAAATAAAAACTAGTTCAATCTCATTTCTTACATTATTAAAAGTGTTTTTTTTTATATATATAGCTAACAACTTAGAAATGCTAAGACACGAGAGAGTAACCAACCTTTTCACAATAAGTACACTAGTTCCTCTAGATTTTCAACAAATTGTACATTAAATGAAAGTGTTAACTAAAGTTTTTCTTGTTACACAAAAAAACGAGTGACACAATAACTAGCTCTAATGCATGCATCCTAAATACATGTATACAACTCTATTTTTCTCAAAAAATAAGCTAGAACAACATACAGGAAAGCAAACATGGGAACACTCGTACTCTAACCCTTTGAATAAGTTGTTTTTTCCATAAAGAGCTTTCTCAAATTGGATGCTTTATACTTGAACTTTAAAGATCTAAAAGTAAAGCGTCAATAAGTCTTATCTACAAGAATGGTTACCATTATCAATCTGCCTTCAAATCTTGCTCTTGTACCTTTCATTGACTTTAACAATATTTGAGCCAAACTCATATCTCACTTCAACGCAAATATATTAGCTAAAAAGAAAACAATTAAGCTTTTTGTCATCACATAACAAGAAGATGATAGCCTAGAGCATATATTTAAAAGCTTAATAAGAAAATAATAAATGTGGAAAGTCTACTCAAACTTATTACCACTAAAGCCCTAATTAGTAAAGTTTACAACTATTCTCTATAGAAATAATTATACATTTTTCCTAATCAAACTCTCCTTAAAGTGAAATAGGCAATGCAAAACATTATTTGAGCAGAATAAGAGGGCTTGACCAGGCAAAGACACCTTCAATTCTAATAGTAGAGAACAGAATCCCCCAAACATCATCAATTTTCTAGCGGTCCTAATATATCTAAAAACAACACAAATGAATCAATTCTTGCTCAACTAGTGTTTCTTAAGCTCATGACTATAACTTTGATCATCATTTGCATTGAGGTGTTGGCTTTCAACAGAATTTATACAATATCCGCCTCCCATAAAAAAACATTGTAAGCACACAAAACCCTAATAAAATTTGTTTCTTTCATCATAACAACTATTATGATATATTATGCCCTAAAAAAGATAAAAAGGTTGATCACCAAGGGTTACCTCTAATAATTTGTAAAGAAAGAAATGCAACCTGAACAAAAAAATGAAATAAATTGGTGTGTCCTATAATGTGCTACCCGGGATAAAGAAAATATTTTAAACTTTTCAATTAAAAAAGGAATATTCTCTATTCAAATACTCTTTGTATATTTTTTTTCAATGGTATTACTTATCTCCATGTCCCCAAGTAAAATCTTCATGTCTCCAACAAAATCTCTTATCTCTTTAAATAAAATCTTTAAGCAAAATCTTCATGTCTTTAATGAAATCTTCATGTCTTTTTATAATGATCTCCATAAACATTCATCATGTAAATTCTACATTGATTTTTCATTGTCATTTGCACAATCCTTATGACTTTTGTGATCATAAAACATTTTTTACTTCACTTGAAAATGGTCTTCTTCGCCTAAATACACTCCTTATTCGGCTTAAATGTTAAAACTAATTGTGGCAACCCAAAAGTTCTCCACTTTCATAAGCATTCTCTTAGCTACCTTTTTTTTTAAAAAAAAAGGGCAATCAAAGAAGTGTATTATGTCTTATACTATCTTGACTCAACTCTTACAACATATGTTTTTATGTGCCTAGGTGTTGTAACATGCTACATTGTTAAGCTTGATGAAAAAATTCATGAGTCATTAGATTTACATATAATTTCAAAGATTAAATAGGGAAATAAATAGGCCAAAAAGCCCGAAACCTTTTAAAAAAAGACCGAATTATATTGTTCAATCAATCTATTTAGGCTAGAGACCTAATAGCTAAAGACCAGGCAACTATTGTCTGGTCTTCTAGTTTGGGCCAAAGGCCCAACTACCTAATTGACTAAAAAAGCATGGTCAATAAGGGAGAAGAGTTAGCTATAATAGCCCAATGGAGAATGGCTAGCTATAGTAATAGAAAAAAGAAAAAAGAAAAAAGAGAAGATCTCTTAGCAAAAAAGACCAAGTAAATGAAGGAAAAATAAGATTGACTTATTTTTCAATGAGGAGAGAGAGAAAAAAAGGAAAAAAAAGAAGGAAGAAGCCATTAAAGCACTATCATACCTCTATCATGTACACGTGCCCTACCACTAGAAAGAGCTCGAAGAATAAGTCCAATGACACCAAAGAACACCACCATCAAAGGTGGGAAGAAGCCACATACGTCTTCTAAAGACAACAGGTTGTCCCGTGTGTTAGCTCATATAATAGACATGCTAGACAATTTTCCCTTCTCCTCTAGTTCATCCTTAATTCTTCTAAAATTTTCCATTTCAATCCTCTAAGTTATTTTTCCAAACAACATGCAAATGAAGATGAAGGGGGAAGAAAGGAAAAGAACAAAAAATAATGAGCTCAAGTGCCAAACAACTACTTATGCACTTGTAGAAGTTACGGGTGCACGCCTTGTCAATATAATGTCACACAGTTACCTATGAATGCTTGCTTGTCTCGCCAATAGATGCCTATCTTTCTCACCAATAGCCAGTACAACACTACCATATCCAGTACATCCCTTACACCTGATGACTTGTTTTACAAGTTATTTGCACGATAAGGGTAATTATTTTTCATGATCACTCTTACATAGTATGTCTGCAACTCCATGCCCCATGAGGTAATTACATATGACCAAAGTATATAAATACCTTAGGTCACCAAGTAATAATAAACACATGGGGCCACATGACATATAACAACACACGACAATCACAATATAAACTCTTTCATGCTCTCATTTTAGTCCTCTTCACTAGACATTATTTTCCTCGTATGATTTACTTAAACATCAAAGGGTCTTTTATTATGATAATAAGTTTGTTTTGGCAAGAATTTATGAACTAGCCTGATCCAACTTAATTAAAAAACCTTCAAAACCCATCATATTTGGCGTGGAAATACCCAATTCAATTTAAAGTTTTTTCTAACTTCACTATCCAAACTAAAAGAACACTATCCCATCTCCAAAAGCTTTATTAGGTAAAAAAAATCTTGTACTTGCATTGAAGGGACACATTAAAAGCTAATGGCAAATGGAGAGGCTCAAGCCAACACAATGCAATATCATACTCGAATCCCTAAATCAATCAGATGAGACTAGTTTATTTGTATGCACTTTGGTTGCGGGTTAGACACAAATTTCTTAAGTTGTAAAAAAAAAAAAACACATTTAGATTGCTAAAAACTTTCAGGCATTGTTATTAAACTTGGTACAACGATTAAACTTGAAAAATCTCAACTCATCTTTTTGAATGATATTTAGTTAGTCTGTTAACCCTGCAAGGGTTATGGAATCCACTAGATCAAATTATTTTTTTACTTTATTATATGATAGAAGACACTAAAATTAATTATCATCAACTCAATATTAAATTATAAAATTCAATAAAAATATCATATTAAATGATAAAATTTACAAAAAAAAAACATATAAAATAAAATTCAGAAAAATCTGAATGTAACCCTTTGATTAATATTTATCTATTCATCAAACTCGCAATTCAAGTCATACACTTCACTTGATCGATTTAATTTTTTTTATTATATAATAAAAAATATAAAAAGTAATTCTTCCTCAATCTAATATAAAAAAATAAAATTAAATAAAAATCTCACTTTAAGTAATATTCTTGAAAACAAAATTAAAAAAAAAAAGCTTAGTCATTTAATATCAAGACAGTGAATCAATAACAAGCCCCACCTGCTGCCAAAATGGCATTGGGCTGGGAAGAGGGCTCGCAATAATGGATTAAGGAGAGAGGGCACCAAACAAATTGCAAAATTCAGAAAATAAAAGCAAGGGGAGAATAGTTCTTTTAATAGTAGAAGGAAATCCCACTAGGAAAACAAAATCAAAAGCATAAAAACCTCTTATAACCTATTTCACCACATTCCCCTCCAAACCAACAGGGGATAAATAGAAGTCCAGACCATTCGTTCAGAATATGGCATACAAATGTAAAAGTGAAAAAAATAAGATAAAAAAAAAGAAAGAAAAGAAATGAATGAACATCCAAAAATTCAACGCCCCTTCCTATCTCCTCTTCCAAACATGGCATCAACACTTGACAAGTATGCTGCAGCAATCAAACTTCACTGCTGCTTGCATTCTGGAGGCCGCTCACCCTGCTGACCATCCCCAACTTGTCCCTTTCCACTTTTCTGCTGCCAAATCATAGGTGAAAAAATAAGTTAAATTCACCTAACTTGCAATTGGAAAAGTGAGATAATCAAAAGCGAAAGAGTCTATTGAATAGAAGCAATACCTTGTTCCCAGCAGATGACTGCCACAAAATTTCAGCCCAAATAACAACAAAAAATTAGCATCGTACCAAACTTCAAACAGATGAACAGGAGAAAAAAATACAATGTGAACTCAAATTTCAAGACAATCAAACCTTCTTTTTGGTCTTGCTTTCATCATCCTCATCCTCATCAATATCATCATCATCCTCGTCATCCTCATCCTCATCAATATCCTCCTCATCCTCATCATCCTCCTCATCATCCTCGCCATCATCATCATCATCATCCAATCCAAGCTCATCCCCCTGAACTGCCTCCCCAGTAAACCATGACACAGCATGGGGGATGATCTTGTCTCGAATGGTTGACCTTGATCATAGACATATATGAAAAAAGTTCAAGTAAAAAAGAAAGGGAAACCATGGCTAGCAGATTTGGGACTCTTTAACATTTAAAAATTAAGTTTAGCTGATTGCCACTAGGAAACCCAGTCCATGACGTGAAGTGAATAGTTGGGGGAAAAAAAAAACCCTCACCCAATGTCATAATCTTGCTCCATCTGATTTTGAAGTTCCTCAGCCTGTTCAAGAAGATGACAAAAAAAAAAAAAACCAGAAACCAGAATTAAAAACAAGAAGCAATGAGTTATTATTAATCATTTCAATAGATGTAATAAAACTTGTCATTACAGTATCTTCATCAATATCTTCATCATCCTCAGGAACTTGTGGTGGACTGAAGAAGTTGAAAAAACTTTCACATTCTTCAGTTTTGGTAATTGGCTTGGCATTCTTCGATCCTTTCTTGGGCTTCTTCTTAAGAAGCTTCTGGGTCAAGCATTTCCCTGGATACCATTCAATCTCAGTCCTACAACACACCAGGTTACAAAAATATTTCAGTTCGGGACCAAGCCTTCTCCAATGTTGGTATTACAACAAAAAAAATGGTCAGAGCTTGTCAGCATAATCATGAGGTAGAAAAATAGAACTTACCCTATTGCTTTCTCAAGAATGGGCTCATCTTCATCAATCATGTGGTATGTCTTTGTCAAAACATAGTTCTTGAAATAAGGGTTGGAATCAAAGAAAAACTCGAGCTTAAATCCCTTGGGATCCTCTATCCTATGCCACTTAATATCTTTAAGGTACTTGAGAGCTCCTTCATCACGCTCAGTAATCTGATGACAATACCATAAAAAAAAATTGAAACCATATCATCAGATGCATTGAAATCAAGACATGATACTAGCAAACAAAAAACACAAACCTCCTCAGCTAGCACTTCATTGTTCTTCATTGCGACAAGCCAAAAATCAGGAACACCTTTCTCTACATCAGATGTATTTAAATATCAAGCAACACATACTTGTCAGTAAAAGAAATGACCAATGAAAAATAAGCAGAATGCCAGTACCTTCAGCAGCCTTTTCCCCCTCTTGGTCCATTGCCGCTTCATTTTTAGTTTCAAATTCAGCAACACCATTCACAATCTCATATCGCTGTAAGTAGGCAGAGAAGCAGAATTAAAAACATCCTTTCATAGGATAATTTAGATGACAAGTGTATTAGAACAAAACAATAATGGGCTCCAAGTATATCTTACCTTACTATATAATGGTTGGTACAATTTCTGATACTTCGCTTCAAGGGCTGCTCTCTCCTCAAAGAATTTTGCCTCTAACTCATCATGTTGACTCTGAACATTGAAAAACCCCATATTTAAAAGACTAAAGCCACCGGTTAATCATGCAAGAATGAGAACAAAGATGAACATTAAGTAATTTAATGCAAAGACATGAAATAGAGAAAAACCACAGCTAACAAACTTTCCTCAACTACCCAAAATAAAGGGGTGTTTGGCACAACTTCTGCTTTCAGATGCTTTTCAAAATTGCTTTTGGTTTGAAAAGGCATTAAATTGATGCTTTTTTTAGTTTTTTTTAATGGTTTTGATATGCTGATGTCAAAAATGAAAAACAAATCTGAAAAAAAAAATTCATTTTGATGCATTTTCAAGCGAAAAGCTATGTTAAAAAGCACCTTGCACCTCAATCCCAAACACCTCCATATTCAATTTTCCAAAGACTGAGAATGAAGCAAACACAAGGGCAAATTCAAGTCTCAAAAGTAGCAATTTCATGCAAAATTGTTAAAAAGGGATGGGCTGCCTCAAAATTCTTCCATCCACGACCTCAAAGGTAGCTTTACGGAAAAATAACCTTTACGAGATGGTACAACTTCTGCTAGTCATCAAACCTCTCTGCATTCTTGCCATCTTACAGAAAGAAAATCTTAAAATATACCATCCAAAAGTTCTGTTTTAAGTATTTAATTTAACTCAATTAAATTATATTCGGTCCAATAACCATGTTTGGAAACCTCAATGAAATAGAGCTCAACACATTCTCCCAAAGCTGACCTCATCCTCCGTTTCTTGTTTGCATAGAATTATCAAAGACGAGTAATGATATGGGAAAAAATAACTCAATGTAACTTCAACATAATTCTTTCTTTTCAAATTTTATTTCAAGCACATAAATTTAACTTAAGTAAATCATCGTACAAATGAAAATTAATTCAATAAATTTCATTTCAATATCAAATTAATTCTGAACAGCTATCAGAAGAAACTATATCAAAGCTGGATTGATGGGTAAGATTATTTACATTCCAATTCACGCAATCTAAAGTACAAAAACTGCATTATCACACAATGGCAACTTTCTGGAACAATAACAGAGACTTAGAAACAACACAAAATCAATAAACTGCAAGCTGCCAAAACACAAATATAGAAAATCAATAAACCACAGGCTAGAAGAGCACAGCTCTCAATTACACCACATAAAATCAGGTTTGACAACAAAAAGAACATGCCTGGATCCCTCTGAGATCCTCAACACGCTTCCTAACAGTTGGAGACAGGTTCTCGAGCAATTCAGAGTGCTGTCCAGTCAAACTCTGTAGCTTATTCTGGACAAAGAGCAAAAAAACTTCATCCAATCAGCCATTACAATATTCTAAATCATAATAGGAAAAGTAAAACAGAAACAACATTGAGAGAGACAAAAACAAAAGGAAAGCATAGTCAAAGAGTGACCAGATAGAGGTTAATCAAAGTCCAACCACCAATCACAAACATAAAATTTAACGAGTGGCTATTCAAGGAAGAGAAACATCAAATATCCTTTTTTCATATTCTCCATATTCGAACCATAAAAAGAACCCAACAAAATAAAAGCCAACACAGAAATACAAAGTCGGTTACAAAACAACCTTGAGAGCATTAACAAGGCCAGCTCGATCCTCGTCATTAAGAGCTGCAGGCAAAAAAGAAAACGCAAAACAACTTTTATTATAAGAAGTCGAAAGCAATAGTGACGAAAATCAAAATCGAAAGAGAGTGGAAAGTGACAGAGAGGAAGAATTAGGGTTTTGGTAACCACCGGCGCTGAGATCAGCCATGTTGAAGTTATCCTTGTCGTTGCTCATGTTGAAAGACTAAACAGAAAAGAGTGAGGTGAGTGAGAGGGGGGGGGGGGGGTTTGAGAGAAGCGAAGAGCTAAAACCCTAGATGGGTTATGAGAAAGAGAGGGAAGAGGGTAAAGGGCCAAAAAAAAAAAAAAAAAAGCTGGTTGAGAGAGAGTGGCGTGGCCTTGCGTTTCTAATCCTCTCTCTCCCTCTACTTGGAAAAACCTAATCGTGGGCTCGCTTTTTATATGTCGCCATGAGACCGTGAAGCTTAATTTATTGCCTGGACCAGCCTTATATTTTAAAAACAATTTTTTAAAAAAATATTATTTTTTATTATTTTTTATTTTAAATTAATATTTTTTTGATATTTTTATATTATTTTAATGCATTGATGTAAAAAATAATTTTTAAAAAATAAAAAAAATTTTATTTTAATATATTTTTCAAGTAAAAAATATTTTGAAAAGCAACAATAATCACACTTCCAAACACCCCTGGGCCTGTTTGAAAGTGTGGTTGGATTGTTTTTCAAAGTATTGTTGAAATGTATCAAAATGATATTTTTTTATTTTAAAAAATTATTTTTGAAATCATCACATCAAAACGATTCAAAACATAAAAAAAAAATTTTAACAAAAAGATAAATTTTTGAATTTTTTAAAAACGCTCCCTAAATCAACAACAACCATTGTCCTCTATTTAAAAATTAACTAGAAAAAAGATTTAAGTCATCGAATTCAACTCTTAGTTTTTAATCAAATCAAGCTATTATTTTTATTAAAATAACAATGTTTTTTTTCTTTTTATATTAACTCACTCGCGTCATCACTGAGAAATTTAATCAAGTCAATTAAATTTTACCAAATTAATTTTTTAAATGGTTTAACTAGAAACCAAACATAGATCGAGCTCTAGGTCTCAGTTTTTTTAGTTAATTTGTCAAGCAGAACTAGATTCTATAATTATATATGAGACCCAAATACAATTATTCATATCTAGTTATATTTGGTAACATATAGGAACGATAGTTTCACCTGAACCTGATGGATACCCGCTCAAACCAATTTGAATGAGTTAGATATTTTATAAATAATTATTTTCTAGGTTAGGTTCGGGCGAAAACTTGAAAGGATTAAGTCAAGTTCTAAACCGGTAATGAAAATCATTTTACCCAATCTGAAAATCAACCTCTGCTCAGTCATAAATTTATTTGTTCACTATATATTTACGTTCATAAAGTTGACGAAAACTACAATCTTCTTTTTATTCATATGCAGAGTTTGTAAGAGACTGATTAGGTTAAAAAGAATATATTATCACCCTAAAACATCATATCTAAAATAAGTTGTGTTGTTATTATTGTCTTTTATTCCTAACAATTTATTATGTCTATATATATGTAGTGGTCTATCTACATGGATAATAATGACTCTATTGCTATGAGTTAAACCTTGGGTGATCGGTTTAAGCCTAACCGTCCTAAGATCTAATTTATCTTTGCCACTCCCAGTTAACCAATAGTAGTATATCAAGCTATGTGAATGAATAATCAATGAGTTTATGTTGGGCTCATTGAACCTAACCTAGATCCTAAGAAGGGTCAATGGATAATGCATTGTTAAGGTTAATTATTCTTATAGCACTCAAGATTCGCTCACAATATTTGCTAAATAAACAAAGATTGTATGCCCTAGTCCTACCCAAATAGTGACCATTATAAGTTTTGGAATAGGATCTTAGTGACATAAAGGTCTCTTATGGATTAAATTTTGACAAATGACCATTTTGGGGTTCATTTGTGTTTAAGGTATGTTATTTAATAATCACCTTCTTATGATTTAGTTTTTTATTGGTTGCCCCTCATTGGTGTTTGTACACATCGGTCTATGACTCGCGTATATACATTTTATATCAAGTGAATAATTGATTTTCAATAGACATATCTGAGAATTTATTAAGAAGATCAATACTCTCAATTGTTTAGTGAATATTGGACTTAAAAATTTCTAATATTTATTTTTAAAATAAAAGGAATGAGCCATTCCTTTTATATCTAAAGCAATAGTCTATGTTGAGTCCATTTACCTTCAAAACTAAGAGTGAATAGCAAAATATTTTGGATGTGATTTATGATTTTTTTAAAACAAAGATGGATTGTTTTGAAAAATTTAAATATCGGCTCATTAGGTCTTTTAATGTTTGTCAAAACCTAATGGACCTTGCCAATTTGTTCCAATGCCTAATGATATAGGAATGAGTTACTTTGATATGTTTTGAACTGAAACTAAAAGCAAACAAATCAAAAAATGGCACTGTTTTTATGAAAATTTCATTTTAAATAGAAGCTTAACGTAGTAAATATGTAAATGACCAAAGATACACCAAATGTAATATGAAAAAAAATTAATGAGTCCCGAAAAAAATATTCTCTTAAAAAAAACAAAAGAAAGCAATTTATAAAACATAGGACTCGAGAAATATTTAGATCTTTTTAAAGATCTACTTTGATTGGCTTATACTAACTCTAAAGAACAAGAATAAAACTAGACAATGTACGAAATATCAATAGAAAAACCACAAGCTCCTCCATAATTGCATATAGTTAAAACAAGAGATAAACAAACACAAAACAATCTTTCCAAGCAATATGAAATTCCAAGATACTTTTGAGCCCTTATTTTTTATTGTCGATAGACTTTATCATTCAATAGTTGTTTATCACAAGCAACTATTAAAGCTAACAAATACCTAATTCAAAATTTCTATTGTTATAAGCATGCACAAGGTGAATGAAACCATCCACATCAAAATAATAACTCATAATAGCTTATAATCCAACTCAATAGTCCAAAAGTTTATAAACATTCTCTTCCAATCATATCAATGACATCTTTAGGATTCACAAACAAGGACAATCTCATATTATAATTTCAATGACATTATAAGATTCATGAACACAAATAACTTCACATCATAGTAGGCCACACAAACAATTATATATTACATAAGACATTATTACAAACATGCAAACTAAAACATTTAGAAAAAAGTAAATAAAAAAAAGAGAAACACAAAGGAAATATACCTAAACTAGACGCAACTAATGGTTGAATCGAACTGAAATGTGAATTAGGACTCCTAGGTTTCTTGCTTTGAAACCTAAATTTCTCAATTTTCCACACTAAAATCTTCAAAACTCTCTCACCCCTAGAATCCTAGATTCACAAAGACCGAATCTTTTTTTTTTTAATTTAGTTTTTCATGTATTTCTCTATAAGAATTCCTCTCTTATATTGTCCTTTCTTAATTCCTAATCTCACTATGGATCCATCTATTTTTCTCTTCCACTATAAAAACTCCGATCTATTTATTGTGTGATAGGGACTAGCTTAACCTAGGAGTCATAGAAAAAACACAACCCTATAGGATTATCCACAACCAAATATGGTCGTCCATAAAATAAAGATAAGAAAAGAACATACAAAGTTAGCTAGGTCAATATGTGAGCAAAATACTCTTGGCCAAAACTAAAGTATAGCAATAAATCGTGACAAGGATAATAAAACCATAAACAGATGCACAACTTAGAGACTCACTCAAAGTAAGAATAAACGATGCCAAAGTTTAGAGAGGACGAATTTTAAATTGATCAAGGTGACATTTAAATTAGGAAAAATGATGCTGGCGATAAGGCTAGGTTTGGAATTAGATAAGAGGCGTAACTAGGGTTATAAATGTTTTATTAAAAGAAGGCAAATAGATGAACATACAGTTATATATGAGCTACCAAAAATAGCATTGTATAGGCATGATAAACTTCAAAACAAACCTTGTTAATTAATGCCTTTTTAAAGTTAATATTCTTAAATTTGTATTTTTTTTAAATGAGCCTATAATTGAAACCAAACAAAGAAAACATTTTGATTGGGTCCCTAATCTAATTTAAAAATAATCCTTTAATTTTTCTCACCTTTCAAAAAGGCCATTGGATTCCAAAACCCTTTTAATTAAAGTTAGAACCAGTTATAAAGTAAAATGTGTTAGTGTATATTATGGCAAGAATATCAACAATATATGGCAACCAAATTGTAACAGAATATCTTGTATTTATTATATTTATTATAGACTACAAATCAGGGATTAGAGACAATAAATTAGAGATTATTACATGTATTTAGAGGATTGAATTCTTCCTTGGGAAATCAATAAAACAGAGAACAATTTTACATTGAAATCTAATATTTGTGACATGGTATTAAAGCCAATTATTCTGATCTAGACCTTTGTTCTTCTCTTCAGTCTGCAGACTGAATTCATCAGTTTTTAGTGATTTTTTTGGGGTTTCCTAGGATGTCTGGAGAGGCTTTTCTTACTCGATTCAACGGCAAAAACTATGCTAGTTGGGAGTTTCAGTTTCATATGTTTGTTAAAGGGAAGGAATTATGGGGGCATCTCGATAGATCATCACCAGCACCAACTGATCCACAGGAGCTGAGTATATGGACTACCAAGGATGCAAAAATTGTCTCTTGGATACTGGGGTCTATTGAACCCCATATGATTAACAATCTTCGATCGTTTGGCACAGGAAAAGAGATTTGGGACTACTTCAAACGCATCTATTCCCAGAACAATTCGGCTCATAAATTTCAAGTCGAAATGGGTATTGCCAATTACAAACAAGGTAATCTCTCAATTGAGCAATTCTATGCTGGATTTCTAAACTTATGGAGTGAATATACTAGCATAATTTACTCTAAAATACCAAAGGAGAGTTTAGAAGCACTATACCTTGTTCATACTGAGAGCCAAAGGGACCAGTTCTTGATGAAGCTCCGGCCAGAATTTGAGGCCGTGAGAGCTAGCTTGATCAACCGAAGTCCAGTACCCACTTTGGATGAATGTTTGGGGGAATTGTTACGGGAAGAACAACGACTCGCCACTCAATAGGAGTTGACTCAGGACACTGTCACAGAGATAAATGTGGCTTGCATGGATCAAGGAAGGGGACGACAGAGGGGTGTGAGTGTGCAGTGTTTTAATTGCAAAGAATTAGGGCACATTGCCAGAAATTGCAGCAAGAAATTCTGTAATTATTGTAAGAAAGAGGGGCATGTAATCAAGGACTGTCGTCTGTGACCACAAAATCGAAAAGGGTTTACTATGCAGTCGAAATTGGGGGATGCTTCTATGGCTGCCGCAGCCGTGTCCTCACCGTCAGCATCAGAATCTTTATCGTCGGTGAGCTCTTTGTCGAGCACTCTCACTCCCAAAATGGTGCAGCAGATGATAATATCTGCCTTCTCTGCACTCCGGTTTTCTGGTAAGAAAAAATAAACTTAACTTTCCCTTGGATTCGGCACATAATAAACAATGGTTAATGGATTCGACAGCGTCGAATCACATGACCAACAGTGAAAATGGGTTGTATAATGTGAGAAAATACATGGGTAATCAGCATATATAGGTAGCAAATGGTGATAATCTGCTGATTTTGTCGATTGGTAATTTGGGGTCTTATTTCAACAATATTTTTGTGTCACCAAAATTATCCACAAGTTTACTCTCTGCTGGTCAAATGGTAGAAAATAACTGTGAAATTCACTTTGATCGTCATGGTTGTTGTGTGCAGGATCAAGTGTCGGGGAAGGTGATCACGAAGGGGCCTAAAGTGGGATGTTTATTTCCAATACAATTTTCTATTCCTAGTATTAATTCTTGTGCTTATTCTACTGTCATTAATAATCCTCATTTTTAGGATAAGAAATTGGGGCATCCCAATTCTGATGTATTGACTCATCTTATGAAACATGGATATTTGGGGAATAAAAATTCTTTTTCAACAGAATTTTTGGATTGTAGTTCTTGCAAATTGGGTAAAAGCAAAGCATTATCATTTCCTTCACATGGTAGTCATGCTTCTAAATGTTTTGAAATTATTCATATTGATGTATGGGGCATAAGCCCTGTTATCTCTCATGCTTAGTATAAATATTTTGTCACATTTATTGATGATTTCAGTTGTTTCACTTGGATATATTTTCTTCGATCTAAGGCTGATGTATTCTCAACATTTTAGGATTTCATTGTATTTGTTGAAAATCAATTTTCTGCTCATATTAAAATACTTCGTTCTGACTCTAGGGGGGAATATTTGTCCAAAGAATTTCAGGAATATCTCAAAAACAAAGGGATTCTCTCTCAAAGATCTTGTTCTTACACTCCTCAACAAAATGGAGTTGCTGAGTGTAAGAATCATCATCTTTTAGATATTGTTCGCACCTTATTAATTGATTTTTCGGTACCTGCTCGATTTTAGGTAAAAGCTCTGTCAACAGCCGTTCATCTAATTAATCATTTGCCTTCTTAAGTTCTAAACTTTGCATCTCCATACTCTATTTTATTTGGTGTTATTCCTGAGTATGATTCTCTCCATGTTTTTGGGTGTGTTTGTTTTGTTCACTTACCATTTATTGAACATAATAAACTTTCAGCCCAAGCTGCTCGTTGTGCTTTTCTAGGATACAGTAATTCTCATAAAGGGTTTGTGTGTTATGATGCAAATGCTCATAAAATTCGTATCTCTTGAAATGTGATTTTCTTTGAAAGTCAGAATTTTTTCCCTTCTTGTCCCTCTACAGAATCCACTCTTATCCAGCTTCCCACATCTGATGATGACAATCCATCTTATATCTTTGAACATTTTAAGCTAGGAATTGTATATCAAAGACGTCATCCACCATCCACTTTGCCCCTTCCGGACACGGAACCGACATCTGATCATTCCCCTCAACTAAGACGATCAACTCGAGTTTCACGTGCCCCAAATAGGTATGGATACTCAACAACTACTATTGATAGTACTTTTGTACCTATGACTTATGCCCAGGCTTCTACCCAAGACTGTTGGCAACAGGCCATGAAAGAGGAACTTCAGGCTCTTAAGGATAATCACACATGGGATATTGTTTCTTGTCCTACCGAAACTAAATCTATTGGCTGTAAATAGGTATACATTATTAAATTCCAACCTGATGGATCTGTGGAATGATATAAAGCATGGTTGGTGGCTCTTGGAAATTATCAGGCATATGGTATTAATTATGAGGAGACATTTGCACCTATGGCTAAAATGACTACCATACAAACCATTATGGCAATTGCTGCTTCCAAGAGATGGCCACTTCGTCAAATGGATGTAAAAAATGCATTTTTACATAGAGACCTGAAAGAGAATATTTATATGACTCTTCCTCCTGATATGTTTACTCACCCATCTGATAAAGTCTGCTGGTTGAAACAGTCCTTGTATGGTCTAAAACAGGCACCACGGGCATGATTTGAAAATTTTCACACTATTCTTCTGAAACTTAAATTTATTCAGAGCCAATATGATTCCTCTCTGTTTCTTCAGCAAACTACTACTGGTATTGTTGCTCTTCTGGTATATGTGGATGATATTATTATTACAGGATCTGACATTCCACTCATTGAGGATTTACAGCGTTTTCTTAACAGTGAATTTCATATGAAGGATCTGGGACACCTTCACTATTTCCATGGTTTACAGGTGCACTCTATGTCCAATGGGATTTCTCTACATCAGCACAAATACACCCAAGAGATTCTTCTCTTGGGCGGTCTTGAATCAGGGAATAACGTTCTTACACCTCTCGATATTAATTTAAAACTTTGTCAGAATGATGGTGACCTATTACTTGATCCCTCCATATACAGGCAATTGGTGGGCAGTTTGAATTATCTAACCATTACTCGGCCAGATATTTTTTTTGCAGCACAACAAGTCAGTCAGTTTTTACAGGCTCCTCGTCAACCTCATTTAGCTGCTATCCGAAGAATTCTTCGCTATCTTAAAGGCATATCTGGGCGAGGATTATTTTTTCCTGCTGATAATTCATTACAATTAACAGGTTATAGTGATGCAAATTAGGCAGGGTGCATGGATACACGTCGGTCTATTACTGGGTGGTGTATGTTTTTTAGAAATGCTTTAATTTCATGGAAAAGCAAAAAGCAAGACTGAATCTCAAAATCTTCCACAGAATCTGAGTATCGAGCTATGTCCTCCGCATGTTCTGAAATTGTGTGGCTCCAGGGTTTGCTACGTGAACTTGGTTTTCCTCAGCACATTCCTACACCTCTTCATGCTGATAACACAAGTGTTATTCAGATTGCTATTAATCCCGTGTTTCATGAATGCACCAAACATATTAAAGTTGATTGTCACTACATTCGTGAAGCTCTTGATCATAATATTCTTATACTACCTCATATTTCCACCGAGCATCAGACATGATGTCTTTATGAAGGCCTTGTCTCGACCTCGACATCAACTCATGATTAATAAATTGATGCTTCTTGATCGGCCAACATCAATGTAAGGGGGGATGTCAGTGTATATTATGGCAAGAATATCAACAATATATGGCAACCAAATTGTAACAAAATATCTTGTATTTATTATAGACTACAAATCAGGGATTAGAGACAGTAAATTAGGGATTATTACATGTATTTAGAGGACTGAATTCTTCCTTGAGAAATCAATCAAACAGAGAACAATTTTACATTGAAATCTGATATTTGTGACAAAATGTTTATTCAATTAAGCCATTGATTGGATTAATAGAACCTCCTAAATCATGCCAAATTGAAAATCATAGTCAGTGATCCTTTAATTTGTTGATTGGTTATGACAATTGCCCTCTCTTTATAATTCTTACAACATAAAGTACTATGAAAATAAATACTTTCATAGGTTTATGTAGTAAATTTATAAATAAAGATCCAATTTGGTTCCTTCATCTCTCATTTATGCATGTAGATAATTCTTTAATATGTTCTTGTCAACCAAGTCGTTTGTCGTCCTGTTTTTTTTTCCAACCCTTTTCCCCTTTTGTTTTTTATTTTTATTTAAAAGAAAATGATAGTTTCTAGGGAATTTAAATTGGGGTTATGACACCGACCATCCACATAAGGACTTATCACCATTATCAGTGGTGATTCATATATACAAAACATCTTTCAATAAACTATTCAATTTTCCGTTTTATTTCTTTTCCTTTTCTTTTCATTGAAACAGTCTCTCTGAAACGACCAAAAGATTGATGATTTCTCCCAAGTGCAGGAGTGTCGAAGTAATAAATAACCCGGCAAGACCGGGGTTGAACCACAGGGAGGTTAATTGTATAAATTATAAGCAACAATAGTAACAACAACAACAACAATAATAATACTAGTAGTAGTAGTAGTAGTAGTAATACTAATAATAGTAATAGTAATAGTAGTAATAATAATAATAATACCAATAATACTATTAATAATGATAATAATAAAGATTAAGAAGAAGAAGAAGTTGATGAGAACTCGAGATGGAAGATTAACGTAAGGATTAAACAATGATAACAACAAATGTCAAGGTTAGAGGATTCACTAATAGTATTTCAAACAAGTATAGTATAAACTCTTATTATTCAATTGGAAACCACACACAAAGAAGGTTCCAATCAGATTATAAATTGTTAACATGATTACATTAGTTATCTTATTCGAATAATGCTAATAC
>Ga0325410_1000758_pt1 | contig 34203 bp, 19 predicted proteins | sample PopdelMetagenome_16_FD_206182 | JGI IMG/M metagenome (GOLD analysis project Ga0325410, IMG submission 206182) | Populus deltoides microbial communities from Bellville, Georgia, United States - Xylem-PdIQD-R3 | ecosystem: Host-associated > Plants > Phyllosphere > Stem > Wood/Secondary xylem...
ATTTTTTTTATATTTTTTTTTTTTATTTTTAAAAAAATTATTTTTTAAAAAACCCCCCCCCCCCCCCTCCCCCCCCCCCCCCCCCCCCCCCCCCTTGCAAGGAGGGAGATCTTGAATCAGGCGTGGATTTAGAGTTAGTTTGGGAATTTTTGTTTCTAAAAAAAATTCAAAATTTAAATTTTTTTCTAGTTTAAAATTAATATTTTTATTTTGTTTTGATGTGTTGATATCAGAAATAATTTTAAAAAATAAAAATATATATAATATTTTTAATATATTATCAAACAAAAACACATTTTAAAAAATAGTTGTTATTAGAATTTTTAATATAAAGTGCCATTATAATAATAAGTCACTCCTATTATAGCTGTTTCTTGAAAGGTTTATTTAATGGAAAAGCACATAGGAATTTATTGATGGAGTTACAATGAAAAGGGGAAAGTAACTTAATGATAGTTGTATTATTTTTCGATTTTAATAGCTCTTTAATTATTATTTAAAAAATATTGGCAGACTTGTGGATAAATAGATTTTTTTATTGATATTTTTTACTCAAACTCTCGAGAATATAAAGTATTATCTTCCTTCAAATTTCAAAATGTAAAATGTAACTTTAAAAAAACTGCCCTATGTGTTGCAAGTTGAATTAATTTTTTTTTTAGATGTAAAAAAAGTACAAGAATTATTAATATGTTTTTTCCTATAAAATAATCTAACTATATAGAGATTGATCTGATATAACTTGATCGATTTAACAAGTTTAAAGACAATCCGAATAATCGGTAAAAAATAGTTTAACTAAAAAAATCAAGACAGTATATTTTTAAAAATATAAAAAAAACAACATATTAGATTGACCCGAAACAACTTGAGTTAGCCTGTCAAATCCACTACCCTGATTATGAGACCCTGATGACCCTGCTAAAAGCAAATAAAAAAAATATTAAATTCAATTATCAATCAATTTAATGTTGAAGGATTAAATTGAAAAAAAAATAAAAAAAAACTTGAGTCAACCTGACAAACCCGAGTTAGAAGACCGAGATAACTTCATATAAAGCAAATAATAGAATTTATAAATTATAATTCTCAATCAATCTGGTGTTAAAAGGTGAAATTGAGAAAAAAATTCAATTAAAAAAAGAACAAAAAATCATAAGTCAACCCGACCAAGCAACAAAACTTGCAACTTGGGTCATGAGACCTTGATAATCTCATAGAAAATAAATAAAAATAATAATTATGAAACTTAATTTTCAATCAATCAAATGTTGAATGATGGAGTTATAAAAAAATTGATTAAAAAAATGATAAAAAAATAAAACCAAGCTAGCATGGCTAACCTGCAAAAATCATGATCCAGGTAATGAGACAGATATAACTCAATAGAAAGTAAAATGAAACAAATTATGAAGTCCAATACCCGGTAAATTCAATGTTGAAAGATCAAATTGAAAGAAGAAAAACTAAGTTTAATTCTTTTTAAATATAATATCCTTAAAACTTTTAAGGACCATAGTGAAACAAAAATCTTGGTATATCATTATTCATTACTACAGTAAAATACCAAGGCATCCTAGTATGTATTAGATATGTTGCCCGTGTTTTGCCGCGAATCGATTTTTATTTTTGGTGTAGAAAAGTGATAGGTCAAGAAAAAAAATTCAAGTCACAAGTAATTAGTTAAAGAAATAATTTAAATAATATGAAAACAATAACAACAAATATACTAAAAAAAAACAATAAAGAAAGAATCACATGCTAGCCTATTTGGGTTACTAGACAATCCAATGATAGCCCTACCGAAGAAAAACCAAGAAAATAAGAGTTAAAATTAAAAAAAATAAAAAACATAACCGAAAATTAAGTATGGAATATATTATGATATTAATTATGTGACATGTATATATCAAAATTATATCAAAATAATATTTTATTATATCTAATGTTTATATTGTCATTAAAATATATAATTAAGTCATTATCTTAGCCATAAAGTTAACATAAGCTTAAAATTCGATTTTCAAAACTCTAATTTGTTTACATCGATAAAATTGAATTTTATTTTGTCAAATTGAGTGATATGATATTTTTTTGATATCTCAAAATTTTTATATGGCACGCATAAAAATCAAATAACCAATGCAATTTTAAAAGAACAAGTAAAAAAAATTAAAGGATAAAAATAAAAGAAGGTTTCACTGTGAAATCTTTTACTTGTCACGGTGTTTTACTAATTCCTCTTAATTATTATTTTTATAATAATAATAATATAAGTTATATATAAAGAAGGGCATGTATTTCCATGGCAGCCATCATTTTCAATAATTTATTCATCCACTCTTTTGTTATTGTAGGTTATTTTAATTTCACTCATGAAAAAACGAATACTTGAGAGTAAAATATATTTTAAATTTAATAGATCTAACAATGTTCCACTTCTTCATTTCGATCTTGATAGTTTCAAAATCTTTACAGGTTCCCTTTCCATATATATATATATATATTTCCTTACCTTTTCCTCCCAAATGCCGGAAAGGGCTCAACGCTTTGAAATAACAAAAATTTACATGAAAGCCGGATTTAAAAAAAATCACAAAAAGAAATAAGATAGGGATAATTACAAAAAATCTTTTATAATTTAATCTGATTTTTTTATATACTTTTATAAATTACATTTTATATCTTGGATCAAACAAAAAATTCAAATAAAATATATCACTGAGGATGTAAACTATAATTAAATATATATAAATTATATTATGAAAAATATAATTTATAAAAGTATATAAAAAAATAAAACTAGAAGAATTTTTGTAATTATTTCAATAAAATACGGGGCCCGATCGAAAAGAAATCCGTGGGTTCTAGATTGCATACCTTTCGCCATGTAAGAAAAAGATAAGAAAACATGATTCTATCCGTTCTGTCTTACTTTACAGTTTGAACACGTGGGACGAAGTTTCCATTGAAATCACACGTGTCAACAGATGACAGGGTAAAGAAGAAGCCCAAACTCGGTCAGTAGAATTTGGGCCACGGAACTTTATTTTGGCACGAGCGTTGTCTCTTGCCATGGCCACAAAATTTTCCAGCAGTGAAAATCTCAGACATGCATTTTTTTTTAAGTCTTGAATCTGTCTGAAACAACAAAAATGCGTGTTCCTAGAGAAAGTTTGGAATTATAATAACTTTTTTTGTTTTTTTTTAACCATACAATGTTTTTATTTAGTTAAATATTTTTTATATTTTACACCGGATCATACATTTAATTGTATTTTAAATTTTATTTTTTTATAAAAATTAAAAATATATATATTTTATTTTAAAATTTATCTAACATTAATTTTAATCAAACATATATTTTTTAAATCACAACTAAAAATATTTTTTTAAAATTTTTTTTTTTTCAAATCACAATTATATAAATTTCCATAATAACTCAGTTACAAAGTTAAGAAAAAGTGATCAGATTTTTTTTTAATGAATGTTTATTTCCATGGTATTTATCAACGGTTAATTAAACATTATGGATATAGCATCCTATTAATGTATATTCTTCTTGTATTCAATTTATTTTACTTGAAGTTCAATTTTTATTTCACTTTTTTATTTTAAAAATTTGTTGATGAAATATTTCATCAAAATTCATTTTGATTTTGAGAAGAACTTTAATTGTGGTGATTAAAAGGCCATCCATCCCTTCTTTTATTTCTCGGTGCTTGATCCAAATTTTATGGGGCATGAATAATGAAATCGTGTATTTAATATATTTTAAATTAAATAACTTAAAAAATGGATACACAAAACTCTTGAAAAATTGATTTTTTTTACCCTTAAGTGTAAATCTTTATTAATATTAAGCTACAGAGTGGCAAGACTGAAAATAATACCATCTCCCAGAAGAAAAGAAAAAAGAAAAATAGAAAAGAAAAGAAAGAAAAACAAAGGGGACAATTCTTTTCAATCTTCCCTTGGCAATTAACATCAATCAATACCATCAACAGCTTCAAAACCATCACACACAACACTACACAACGCAACAGTATATCTTTCATGGCCTGAGTGGTCCTCTTCTCTCCAGACACAGAGACAGACACAGACCGCTGCCCGCCCTGAGGAACACTCTCCCGCCCAAACCCATCATCTCCCCTCAAGTTTCTCACAACCAAACATGGACGTGTCCACTAAATTCCACTCTACCTTCTTCACCGGCGCAACCCTTTTCAATCCTCAACAAAAAACCTCCCTTCTTAAACCGAACCCATCTCTCTTATCCACTAAATTCACTATAAACAACACTAATTCATTCAACTTCCCTACCAGAAGACCGAATTCTAAAATCAAAGCACGCTTATCAACGGCCACGGTAGAAACATCTGTTGCTGAACCCGAAACCGACATAGAGTCATTGTTTTCTAGCAATTCGGATGTTGATTTCGACAAGAACCGCTTAAGAAAGCAATCAAACCGTGGGGCTTCAGGGATATCTTCAGGTATTAAGCTAGAAAATATAAGCAAGAGTTATAAAGGTGTTACTGTTTTGAAAGACGTCACTTGGGAAGTGAAAAAGGGTGAGAAAGTTGGATTAGTTGGTGTAAATGGAGCAGGCAAAACGACCCAGTTGAGAATTATGACTGGGCTAGAGGAGCCTGATTCAGGAAATGTGATTAAAGCCAAAGCCAATATGAAGATTGCGTTCTTGAGTCAAGAGTTTGAGGTTTCTATGAGTAGGACTGTGAAGGAAGAGTTTATGAGTGCTTTTAAAGAGGAAATGGAGATCGCTAAGAGATTGGAGAAGGTGCAAAAGGCTATAGAGGGATCCGTGGAGGATTTGGAGTTGATGGGGAGGTTATTGGATGAGTTTGATTTGTTGCAGAGAAGAGCACAAGCTGTGGACTTGGATGAAGTTGATGCAAAGATTAGTAAGTTGATGCCTCAGCTCGGTTTTTCCCCTGAGGATTCGGATAGGTTGGTGGCTGCTTTCAGTAGTGGGTGGCAGATGAGGATGTCGCTTGGGAAGATTTTGCTGCAGGTATAATGTGGTTTTGGTTTTTCTTTGGTAAAATACAGGCGTATAAGATTCAATGATAAGCTTGAGTTCATTGTGTCTAGAATGTTCAAGTATGATGCTTTTACTTGACACTGATTTTTTGCCAAGAGAATGGTGCGGTGATTTTTTATTTTGCTTGCAGGAAATAGATTGGCATTAGTGTTGTAGTTGAAACTGTTACTTTTTTTATTTGGAAATATCGGAATTTGCTGAACATGCTTGTATTCTTTTGGAAGAATTGATGGCTAGTGGATGCAGCTTGGTTATAACTGAAAATCGGGCTACTTTTTTCTATTTCTATCACTTTATGATGTAAAGTAACTTAACTTGAGCTGTGAAGCAACAAAAAACGGTTGCTCATTTACATCTAAAAATGTTTCGTGATCTTTGGAATAAATGGTTGATAGTTGACTTAAATTTTAACTTGTAAATTTGCAGGACCCAGATTTGTTGCTTTTGGATGAACCCACAAATCACCTTGACCTTGACACTATTGAGTGGCTTGAAGGTTATCTCCAGAAGCAAGATGTGCCGATGGTCATCATATCTCATGACAGAGCATTTCTTGATCAATTGTGTACAAAAATTGTGGAAACTGATATGGGTGTGTCTAGGACATTTGAGGGAAATTATTCTCAATACATCATATCAAAAGCAGAATGGGTTGAAGCTCAGCTTGCTGCTTGGGAGAAGCATCAAAGGGAAATTGAGCACACGAGAGATTTAGTAAGTAGGCTAGGTTCAGGAGCAAACTCTGGCCGTGCTTCTTCTGCTGAGAAGGTACAGTGAGGTTCAAAGAGCTCCATTTTTTTTTCTTTTATCAAACTTCATTTTGAAATATTCTATTCTTGGTTATTTTTCAAATACCTTCTTGATATCTAATGAGCTACTGTCCAGAAATATTCAGTCTATGCTCTGGTATATTAGCATGTTCCCTTCCATTAGACCGATTCTTGCATTTCTTACTGTTATCTAAATGTTGCAATTACAATATTTAAAATTACAACGCATTTGTGGAGTAGTATAACTTCTGGAGATGGTTCTTGTGCTAATTTTATTAAAAATCTGAACATCTTAGTAGTGTAATGCCTTTCTCATCTACATCCTGCTCAAAATAAAAGACAAGTGGAATTCAGAAAATCAATTGTGATCAGGACTCTTTAGTGGTTTAGACTGATATAGTCTCCTCTCTTTTAAATTAACCTACTACTTGTGTTTGGTGGTGTTTTTTACTACATGTGTTTTGTATATAAGCTACCACACCCAACACATGAAATTTTGCTGTGCTTTACCAAATCTATAACTATTCCTTGTTATTATCTCTCTGTAACTAGATCATTTTAAGGAAGTAGGATTGACTGGTAACCCAGTTAAAAAAACTTAAAGCTATCCTAGTTTTTTTTGATATCTAGAGTGGTCTTTCTCTGCCAACTGTGGTCATCTAATCTCTACAACCTGCCTGGCTGCTTCAGTTTCACCTAACATTTTTTTTTCATAATCATAGAAACTGGATAGACTTCAAGAAGAGGATCAAATAGAGAAGCCATTTCAACGCAAACAAATGAAGATCAGGTTCCCAGAGCGTGGGAGAAGTGGAAGATCTGTTGTTGCGATTAGGAATTTGGAATTTGGTTATGAGGATAAGGTAAGCAATGTTACAGGGAAGATGATTTTTGAAATACCGAGTTCTGTTTTTCCCATTGATCTTCTAGACATGTTATTGATGGTTATTGGTTGCTTTTGTTCCAGGTGCTTTTTAATAAGACAAATCTCATGATAGAAAGAGGAGAAAAAATTGCTATTATTGGTCCAAATGGATGTGGGAAGAGTACTTTACTGAAACTGATCATGGGTTTAGAGAAGCCAAGTAGAGGTGAAATTGTGCTCGGGGAACATAATGTACTACCAAATTATTTTGAGCAGAACCAGGTGCATTACACTCAATCAGATGCCATTTCCTTTTAATCATGGGCTTTCTTGTCCTTCATGTTTTCTTGCTAATTTTAATTGTTAAACAGATCAACTGAGTATAATCTATTCACTTAATAGGCTGAGGCACTTGATTTAGATAAAACAGTACTTCAAACTGTGGAAGAAGTTGCGGAGGACTGGAGACTTGATGATATAAAGGGACTCCTTGGTCGTTGTAACTTCAAAGTGGATATGCTTGATAGAAAGGTTTCCCTTTTGAGTGGTGGAGAGAAGGTAAACTAAATTGAGATTCTCTTATAAAATCTTCAATCTCACATCTTTATTCTATTGCACACTCTATGCTCTATTGGTTGTTTGACAGAAATTTGTCATGCTTTTCCGTCCATTTGTTGAAAAATTCTTCTATTCTGTACTAGATATTAATTTGTATGGAGCTCATGATACTACACGTGTTTAACATTCATTATCAACTGAAAAATTGGATGAGATGAGAAACAATATTTCCTTCATTAGCTCTCATGGTCAATACTTTTGTAGTCCTATCCACAAGATATAGCTAGATGAAGTTAGGTTATATTCTCCTAGTTATAATGCATATCATAGTTTGCACTCTGTTCTAAGCACAGGGCATGTGACACATAAATAATTCCTCTTCTCTATCCGTTTGTAGTTATTTTGTTTAGACATGATGAATAGGATTCTTGAGATATTTGCAGAAGGAATTTAAGGTTTGAGTTTAGGGGATTTGGCATGCCCACCTTTTCCTTTCCCTACTCATAGATGCTCAATATCAAATCACATGTCACTGTGACATATATCAAACTCTAGTTCCTCTTCATCAACTATTTTTTCACTGCAAGAACTTTCTTATGGGTGAAGGCCACCTCTTCTATGCTATAAATACACTTATTTCTCAATTAAGGGTTTCATTTTACACCAATAAATACAGTTCCGATTTACATTGTTTCCTATCCACTGTATCTGCCTAGTATGAACTCTCCTGGCTCCCCTATACATTGTCTCCTATCCTCACCTGTCATGATAGATCTTCCTTTTATTTTTGATGAATAGCTTTAGGTTTTAAAAGTCACGTTAGATCTCTCTAAATTGCTTGCTCATTTTTTATAGATTTGGTGTCAGCTCTTAAATATCCATGAACTAACTAGTTAGCATGTACTCGTGTTGAACCTAAGAATACTATCTATAGTGAAAAGGAAGTGAAGATATTATTATGTTGGTATCATTAGCAAGAAATCAGTCTAAAGATGACAGAGTACAATTATCAAAGCTTTAGATATGCTAATAAACCATTATTATATCTTTTTAGTGGTTGGTTTTGATTAAAGCTAATAAAATCATCTAATTGTGTTGGTCTTCCTAGAATTTAGTTGGTCATTTTGCTTTTAATTTACTTCCCTTTTGCTCATTAACTTATGAATATTAAACTTATTAGAAGTAGAGTTCACAACTAATAAAATCACAAATATTACACTTTGGAGATATTCCGAAATGGAAATATTTTAAACTGAACATGATTCCTATTAGTGGCTGTACTCTGAATATTCACTGATTGTAATAATTTGCAAGTATATTTTATCCACAAAAAATAATAAAACTCACCAAAGTTTTAACATATTTGCACTTCTATATATCGCATGGACAAATTCAATATGCTTTTGGACTTTCGATACTTGATGACTAGATTGTTGTTATTGGTCGAGTGGGTTCGTTATTATAGTTTTGTATTAATGGAACATGCTATACCACATGTTTTTCTATACTAATTCTTTTAATTTTGCTGTTTTCCCTTTTTATTCTCTTTTCTTTTAATGAAGCTTGAAGTCTTGAGTGTTGTATTTCTGTTTCCTTCAGGCACGCCTAGCATTTTGCAAATTCATGGTTAAACCTTCAACTTTATTAGTTCTGGATGAACCAACTAATCACTTGGATATACCTTCAAAAGAGATGCTTGAGGTTTGGTCTTTTACATATTTGTTTTGTTTCCATTTCTTTTACATTTTATTTTGCTTTAGACATTATGGTCGATATGTGACTTATTGTGACATCAGGAGGCCATATCAGAATACAATGGTACAGTCATCACAGTTTCTCATGACCGGTATTTCATAAAGCAAATAGTTAATAGAGTAGTGGAAGTTAAAGACGGCAAGTTACTGAATTATGCAGGCGATTACAATGTAAGTCCTCCTTTTGCTTCTCTCTTCTTTCATCTTACAACTATGCATCTTCTGGCATGCTATTCACCTAGAGTGATAGTAGTAAAGTCACAATATTTATTTCTAAGATGGGGGGCCATATATTTTCATGCCTGTTTCATGTAAATTTTTTTATTATGGAACTTGGGTGATCATATTGTGAGGCCACATTTTTCTTGATACATTGAATCACTGCTTGATACATTGAAGATTAAGAAAACAAAGTTTCTTACTAATCCTGCACGTATGGCACAAGTAGAAGTCTGGGTTCATTTTAATCTTAAATGTAGGATGTTAATGGTTGGTTGGCTCCAAATTTTTGTGATTCACAGTATTATCTGGAGAAAAATCTGGACGCAAGGGTGAGAGAGCTTGAACGCGAAGCGGAGCTTGAGGACAAGGCTGCCAAAGTAAAGGCCAAATCCAAGATGTCGAAGGTGAGTTCTGCCACTTGTTTATACCCGTTACAAAGTAAACAATGGTGGTGATTTGAGCCAAAGTTTTGTTGTCTTTTATAACAGGCTGAGAAGGAAGCTCGGAAGAAACAAAAAATGCAGGCCTTTCAGGCTGCCAAACAAAAGTCAAAAGGGTTGAAGAATTCAAAGAGATGGAATTGAGAGCTGCTATACACTATAGATTGATCATAGGAAGTGATGTGGCCTATTTTGTGCCAGGAACTCGACCTTTGTAAATAATAGCAATAGAAATACAGGTCTTGGTTAAAGTCTGGGATGGGAAATCTTGTGATCCAAGTTTTGCTTCTGGTTTGATCGTGTTATGATCTGTATAGGGCAGGATAGCAGGCAGTGTGTGTTAAACTCCCTAACACAGGCTGCTCCTTTTCAAATAACGTCCTGAAAATTAACTTGGGGTTTGCTGGAGAATATAATTGTTGCCATGGAAAATGAAAAATGTGGTGCGGATGAAACGGAGTCGAGGAAACGCGCGGTCGCATCATGTCAAGGTTCCTCCGAAATTTTGAGAAGAAAAATCGGTGCTGCAATTTCTCTTTTCAAGCTTATCCTGTCATAATGTATGCGTGTATTCAACTCACAATTCGATGGTTTATTTGTAAACGTGGCATTTTCCCTTAAATTGTGGGATTTAAATGAATTAATAAATACTTAACAAAATAAATATTGAGGTTGATTTAAAATATATATATATATATATATATATATATATATTTTAAAAATTATTTTTAATATCAACACATTAAAATAATTTAAAAAAATTATAAAAAAATTGATTCTAAAATGAAATTTCAAGAAATTTAAAATACATGGCTGAAAAATTTAAAAATATATAAAAAATTAATTTAATTCTAAAATAAAATTTTAAGAAAGTTCAAAAACATGGTTGTGCTTTAATTGCTAATGCTCTCATACTCGAAGCAAAAAAAAAAATCACAAGAAAAGGAAAAGTCAGATCCATTGAACTTTTAAATTGAAAGGGATTCTCATGCATTCACTACCCGATTGAGTTTAAAATTCTTATGTTCTATGTTTATTCAGGGTTGTTCGAACTCATTTGATAAAGAAAAATCCAAAACCAATGGCTGGATTGTGGCAGAGGAAGCTGCTTTGCTACAATTTGGGAAACCCCTGCATGAGTCAATTCACCATGGCTATTTCTCGTGATGTGTGACAATACTGCTGGATTGAAGAGCAGAGATCCAAGATACAGTTTTTTTTTTTTTTGTGCGATTGATTAGTAACAGTGATCTGTATTTTGTTGTTCTCGGTTTCTGTGGTATTGATAATAGTTAATGAGTGGAATCATTTTGTACAGCAAAAGGCTGGGGAAAGTTTGGGTGCTGCGAATGAAGACCAGACATTGCTAGGTACTGTCAAGTTGTTCAAGCTCTTCTAAGCTGGTAACTCTTGGTTACACGTTTGTGTTCACATTGAAGTTGTTATGGTCGGAATTTTCCTCTTGTTTCTCTCCTCTGAGACAGCAAGGGTTTTTAATTTTTTGCAAGTGAAAGGTCCTCTAAACATGGAACAAGTCAGAATTCATGTGAAGTACTTGTCGAGAGACACCCCAGGACAGATAAAGTGAAGAAATAAAGAAATTGAGCAATCAATCAGGCGTCACGACAGTTCAACATGTTAATTCAAGAGAATCTGAAATCTAATGGCTCAGAATTTTATCAATCTGAGTCTTTTTAAAAGCAAAATATTCCAATCCATTTACTAGAAAAGGCTATTCTTTTAATTTTTTTTTCTTGTGGACGCCTGGTTGAGTTTCTCAAACAATCATGAAACGAAAATGGCGTCCGCAAGCAAATGCCAGATTCCATTTTTTAGCCTGGACTCGGAATTCCAAGGGAACCTCTCACAAAGCATTCTCTAGGTTGTTTTTTTGAATGATATCAACGTGTATCAAAAATAAAAATCTGAAAAAACATCATTTTAATTTGAAAAGTAACCTACAATGCAATTCCAAACACGCACCAAAAAACTGCAAGCTTTAATCACCATTCCCTTTTTTTTGAAAGAAAAAAGTTAATATCTTCTATCAAACTAAATAGCTAACTTAAAATATGCAGCAGTTAGTAAATTCTAGGTTCAGTTTGTCTTGAATCATATAGCTATTTATAAACGGGTCAAAACAAAGACTAAACCGTAACATTCGAATAGGCAGTTGATATCAAGTGCAAGTATTACCAAATGTCATGTGAGAGCAGTATCACAGTACATGGCCATAAGGACTGATGTATAAACCATTTGGCTCAGATGAAATTTAGAACGATGCTGATAGCCATCAACAACTTAGACCACTCTCATTCTTGTAAAAGCGAAAAACCCATGAACATTCAGATGACAACCATCCAGATTGAAAAGGAAGGGGATATTGCAGCCCCTATTCGAATTTCTTGATCAATGACAGGTCATTCAACATTTTCTCAATTGCTTCATCATCGTGAGCTCGGCCTTTGGTCTACATAACAAAGACATTTGGTTAAGTAACGTTCAAATCAGATTTATTCATCAATTGCAGTTCATTCAACATTTTCTCAATTGCTTCATCATTGTGAGTCCAGTCTTTCATGTACATTAAAAAATACATTTGGTTCATAAAGGTTCTTTGAATGATGAGAATCGCATCATATAACAGTGCCTAGTAATACCATGAAAAATGGCTACATTCATTGTCCAATAAAACCCCAACAAAATGGTCAGCATAACATAAGTTCTTGGTTTTAGTTTTTATTAAAAAAAAAAAAAGAACTAGAGAGGGAGAAAAGTGCCTGGATTGGTAGCATGCATCAATTTATTTGTTTGTCTCCACTGTTGATTTCATTATCACTGTGTATTGATCTTACGAGAAGTAGTCTTAAATAGAAGGGCCAAACCAAATGTCTGAAAGGACTAACCTTGATAGAAGGTACCATGGCAATAGCTTCCTCGACTGTTTCCGGGCAAAGGTTGCCAAGAACACAAAGCTACAAAATAGATAGTTGCAAGTTATGATATTCTGTATCATGAGTAGAAACATAAATCTCAATTCAACGTGTAACTGTAATTTACCTCAAATTCAGCCAATTGGTATCGGCTAAGAATTCTGGATGCTGGTTAAGTTTTCACAAAGATTCTGCAAGATACTAGAAATTTGAACACAAACTATAAACCAATTACGTGCATCATCCTCTAACTAACAAATCGCCCCCATCTTTTACTGATGAAAAATAATTGCCATGGTCCTTTGATCAGCCGCTCAATAACAGTAAGTGAGATCCTAGAACTTGAATCCATGGTAACTAAACACAACAGAATAATTAAAAGGAAACCCTCAACATTATCAAATACTCTAGAATTTCTTTAAAGTTCAAGGATACTCTCGAACTTGTCTGACAGCATCGGGATTTTTATAGCGACTAAAGCGTTTCACATACTGCAGTGATTTCTCAAATACTCTGCAATGCAGTGACAAACAATACTTAAGCACATTTGAAAAGATAAAACGTAGATTTGAGGCATGCAAAACCTCGTCAGTTTTCACCCTTGTTTGACAAACCATTAGGGGCAGATTTTTTTCCCCAGCAGGGGCAAACTTTATTGGTATCATTTAATTTTTACAATGAAGTAACCTCCAAAACATTGCATCAAAGACCTCCCGGTTCCTACATTCATGATTTAAACTAAACCTATTTATCAAAGTAATCAACAGACTCATCATAATTGGGGAAAGAGGAAAGATGGGATTAGCAGCTGTGTGACCAAAAGCTTCTCACTGTCATTAAGATGATTTAGACAACCTCAACACGAGAAGAAGAGATTGAAAAATCTATGCTCAATAACTTAATCAAACAAAAAAAAGAAGAAGAAGAAGAAGAAGACGCTTTGCATGATTTTTGTATCATCTCCCCTCTAGAATCAATTTATGCCATCCAACTAAACAGAAACCAGAAAGCCCGTCTGTGAATATGCTAAACTCAAAACAAGTCAAAAGCTACTCAACCAATACAACCACATATCACACACACGAACACAAACACACAAGTACGGCAACGCAGACTTGAAAGATGCACAGCACAGTAATTTCAGAACAATATAGCTGTATTACTTACTGGGATACTTGATTCATAGGATCATCAGACATCTGTTGAAGCTGCTCATACTTATGCTCAAGAATTAAAGCAACTTCACAATTCATTAAGCACTTGGCTTTCAAGAAATCTAAAAAGAAAACAAAACCCATCATCAAAAAAATCTGCTAAATCGCACGTAAAACTGATATCAAGACTCAAAGTTAGAGTATTACCATCTCCGATTTTGAGCTCGGCCGCATTCTCTTCCTCTTCTCCTGACATACTGTGGCTCACAAATAAATCAAACAAGGTCAAATTAACAAGAAGAAGAAGAAGAAGAAGAAGAAATTTCTTATTAAAGCTCAATATTTTTCGAACTTCATCAAGAACCCTAATGACAAAACCTAAAGTAGAACTTGATTTCTAAAGTTTCAGACAACAAAAACAGTTTGGTGATGTTAAGGAATCGAACCAGAGTAGATAACTAAACTAGCTTTCAAAGATTACCTTCAATATTTAAGAATTTATTTTTTCTTTTCGTTTCCTTTTTAAGGTTTTTCGTTTGAGAGGGGTGGGTTTTTAATTTTTTATTTGGTTCGATAATGAATTTTTCTTATTACGGCAACGCTTCCAGGTCTCAAAGAAATTGAACTTACGTTAATTAATTAATGTATTTTTTTTAAAATTAGCATTAAATATATTTTTTGAATAATTAAAAAGAACTACTTGCCCTTTGAAAAACACTGTATCTCATTTACACTCTGCGGTGTAATAACAGTTGAAAAAATTAATACTAACTTGTAACTCTTTAAAGTTTTTTTTACCTAGCCAATGATGAAATTAATAAGAGATAAATAATTTTTTTATTGGTAAAATAACTAAAATATTTTTAAAAGTAATAATTTTAAAAATAAAATCAATAAATTTTTTTTATTTTTTACAATGATTTTATTGTTACTATTAAATAAACTCGGGAATAATTTGATATTTACCTAAAACAGAAGGAACAGATGCATAGGAAGAGCCTGAGCACTTTGGACAATATGTGCGGTGCATTATGGCGTCCAAAAACAGTCAAGTCATTGGAAGTGATGTCGTGTCCTTTTCCATGTAGAGCGGCGTGTGTCAGTTTTGATGGTTCGGTTTGTCACTGATGATTCTTTTTTTTTCTTTTTTTTCTTTCTCCTCCGCTGAAAATTACAGTTTTGTCATTTATATTGTTGGTAATTCAACTTTAGTCATTATTCTTTTTATTTTTAATTTTTGTTCCTAACCCTTTAGTCTTTATTCAACTTTAACCTCTTTTAAGGAAAAAAAAAGGTCCGTCAATTATAAACTAAAATGTCGCCGCCGACATGCACCGCTCCACTAGGAAAAGAACGCGACGACACTTTCAATAACATGAAAAAATATAATTTTTGAATACAGATAGGCACTGCTTGAAGGGCGCAGGCACATCTCATGCACTAGAGAGTGCACCACACGTCCGCCACCATATATATATATAAAGATGAAAAGGTCCCTTGACTTAATTTTAAAATTTTTGTTTTTAAGAGTATTTTAGTTGTTTCACCGTGCTTTTTAATTCTTTATTATTTTTATATTTCATAAAATATCAAATTGCCCCTCAACTGACATTATAATAATGGAAAATCATTGTGAAAATACGAAAATACCCCTTGATGCCATTTTTTTTTAAATTTCCAAGTATACTGTGGTCGTTTTATTAAGTGATTGAATCAATGATTTTTTTTATTTTTTACAATGATTTTATTGTTACTATTAAATAAGCTCGGGAATAATTTGATATTTACCTAAAACAAAAGGAACAGAAGCATAGGAGGAGCCTGAGCACTTTGGACAATACGTGCGGTGCATCACGGCGTCCAGAAATAGTCAAGTCATTGGAAGTGATGTCGTGTCCTCTTCCATATAGAACGGCGTGTGTCAGCTTTGATGGTTCGGTTTGTCACCAATGATTCTTTTTTTTTTCCTTTCTTTTCTTTCTCCTCCCCTGAAAATTACAGTTTTGTCATCTATGTTGTTGGTAATTCAACTTTAGTCATTATTCTTTTTATTTTTAATTTTTGTTCCTAACCCTTTAGTCTTTATTCAACTTTAACCTCTTTTAAGGAAAAAAAGGTCCGTCATTTATAAACTAAATTGTCACCGCCGACATGCACCACTCCACCAGGAAAAGAACGCGACAACACTTTTAATAACATGAAAAAATATAATTTTTGGATACAGATAGACACTGCTTGAAGGGCGCGAGCACATTCTATGCACCAGAGAGTGCACCACACGTCCCCCACCATATATATATATATAAAGATGAAAAGGTCCCTTGACTTAATTTTAAATTTTTTGTTTTTAAGGGTATTTTAGTTGTTTCACCGTGCTTTTTAATTCTTTATTATTTTTATATTTCATAAAATATCAAATTGCCCCTCAACTGACATTATAATAACGGAAAATCATTGTGAAAATACAAAAATACCTCTTGATGCTAATTTTTTTTTTAATTTCCAAGTATATTGTGGTCGTTTTATTAAGTGATTGAATCAATAGATTTTTTTATTTTTTACAATGATTTTATTGTTACTATTAAATAAGCTCGGGAATAATTTGATATTTACCTAAAACAAAAAGAACAGATGCATAGGAGGAGCATGAGCACTTTGGACAATACGTGCGGTGCATCACGGCGTCCAAAAATAGTCAAGTCGTTGGAAGTGATGTCGTGTCCTCTTCCATGTAGAGCGGCGTGTGTCAGCTTTGATGGTTCGGTTTGTCACTGATGATTCTCTTTTTTTTTCCTTTCTTTTCTTTCTCCTCCCCTGAAAATTACAGTTTTGTCATCTATGTTGTTGGTAATTCAACTTTAGTCATTATTCTTTTTATTTTTAATTTTTGTTCCTAACCCTTTAGTCTTTATTCAACTTTAACCTCTTTTAAGGAAAAAAAGGTCCGTCAATTATAAACTAAATTGTCACCGCCGACATGCACCGCTCCACCAGGAAAAAAACGCGACGACACTTTCAATAACATGAAAAAAATATAATTTTTGGATACAGATAGACACTGCTTGAAGGGCGCGGGCACATCCCATGCACCAGAGAGTGCATCACACATCCGCCACCATATATATATATATATATATATATATATATATATATATATATATATATATAAAGATGAAAAGGTCCCCTGACTTAATTTTAAAATTTTTATTTTTAAGGGTATTTTAGTTGAATTGCCCTTCAACTGAAATTATAATAACGGAAAATCATTGTGAAAATAAAAAAATACCCCTTGATGCCAATTTTTTTTTTAATTTCCAAGTATATTGTGGTCGTTTTATTAAGTGATTGAAATGAGAAAAAACTGATTTTTAATTAATCAATTTTAATAGATCTAAATTTAAAATCTATATATAAAAAACTAGGTCTATGGACCTAGATGGGCTCATGTGCCTAGCCTATAAAGAAGAAGGCCATGCTTGCAAGCCATGCCCGAACAAACTGACCATGTTCATTATACGGATAAAAAGCTATCTATTTTAGGACAACATGTTTTGCTATGTATATTTTTAGCTTAACCGATTGGATTCTAATATTGGCATACACCATAATGCATAATGATGACTTCCAAGAAATTCACATGGTTGCTCGACCTCATGTGTTTATGCACGAGTTGTTAGTGCAATCCAACCTTTTTTGTCAATGGCTATCTCTCGTCAACTTATTTTTTAGTGGGCACTAACGTTTCTCATCAATTACTCGCGAGCGCCAATCTTTTTACCAATAGCATAGCAAAACACAAAAACAAACAAGAATGATCAAGTTTGGCCACATTTTCAACTCATCAAGCAGCGACCAAGTCCAATCACTTTATCCTATCATTACACAATGATCAAGTTCTGACATGGCTCATCAAGTAATCATGAAAGACCTAGATTCAATTCAAGGTTTTTATGATTTCATCACAACCTGGGATAGTTAGGTTTGGATCAACATCCAACCCGAGTGACGAGGCTCAAATAACATAGCAAATTATATAAAGCTAAAAGGCATCAACCTTTAAGATTACTGTGCACTCTTTCACAATTTACAGTGGATTAAAGCAGTGCATTTTTTGAAAATTTTCAACTTGGTTCTTAAATTTTATTTTGCGCGATTTGGCTATTTGGAGCCCAAATTAGCTCCCAATTGCATATTTTTTTAGGAGGGAGGATTGAATTGAAAGCTAAGGGATTGAAGTGAAAATCTCGGGTAACATTAGAGGCAGATTGAACATTTTGTTGTAACATTCATTTAAACCCCCCATATTTTTAGGTATAAGGTTAATGATCCCTTGAATTTCAAGACAATATATTTTGGTACCTAACTTCATTTTCTTTTTTTTAGTCCTTTTCTATTGGAAGGAGAGAGAGGGAGTCGCCAGATTCTGACCTAGAGAGAGAGAAAATAGTCATTGAGAAAGATTCTGACCACCAAAATGGTTGATTTTTGTGTTAAAAGATTTCATATGATGAGGGAGGTTACATTTAGATTTTTTTTTACCTTGAAAACACCTAAAATAATATATTCGAGCTCTGGAAGAATTTTTATTCCGAGTAGATTTCGAGTTTTTGGGCAGTTTTTAGGCGACCATGGATTGGTTTAACAATGTCTTTAAATTGTTTTAGGTGTTTTAGATTGAAAATGAGATTTTTATAATTTAATTTTTATATAATATTTGAGACAGTTTAAATAAGTTTTTTTTATGTTACTTAAAAGTTAAATCATATATTTTTTTTAATATTACAGTTCTTGATTGCATATTTTTTTTAAAAAATTAATTTTCTTACAATTAAAAGCAACATATATTTTTTAAAATAACCCGTAAGGACAACCTGTCTAGTAGTTTGACTATCCGCTGTTTGTTTGTAGACCAAGGCATAAGCAACCTAGTTGTCCACGGTTTGTTGTTCAGCCAAGACCCAAACAACTTCCACGACAACCAAGCTGTCGGCGAGTTGTTAGCGGGCAGCAAAGTTGTCGTTTGGGGCAAGGCCCGAATAGACAGGTCGCTGTACTTTTTTTTTTTGTTTTTATCTCCATCAAATAACCATTTTAAAATATTTATATAATAAAAATAATTTATGAGACTATAGGTAATAGTAATAGTTTTAGACTCTGGGTTAAAAGTAATAGTTTAAAAAGGATACAGATTTATATGTTAGAAATATATATATTTGATGAGACTATAGGTACACTATGACGGTGCTCATTTTTACCATATTCAAATTTATTCACGCCTATTCATTGGTCACTCCTCCTGTGCTATAATTTTGCTAGCTAGTAATAGGAGGCAGATCTTGCAATTTTGCACCTGGCTTGTATCAGATCATCTCCCGACAGCGTTTTTAAAGTAGTGTTTATTTTTATATTTTAAAAGTGATTTTAAAAAATATTAATTTTTTTATTTTAAATTAATATATTTTAATATTTTGATAATAATTTTAAAAAATAAAAAATATTATTTTAATATATTTTTAAATAAAAAATATTTTAAAAAATAACTACAGCCCAATTCTATCTATACGGAATTGTGCTCCCCTCGCGTCACTCCCTGTATGGATTGGAACGCGCATAACATTTCAAAATAACCTCCCCACTTACACAGAATGATCAGTTCTACTGTGATAGAAAACCCTTCCGCTTTTTAATCCTCCAAATTATAAAGCGATCCTAATGGATACATGTGAAAGAATCACCATATCGTTTGTTCTCTTGTTCATTATTCTCTCTTCTCAGATCCCTTCAGTGGCTGGAGATGGAGATCATGTTTCCCGAGAGATGCAAGAAGAGCCACCATATCTTACTAGGATAGTAACAGATCAGATATCCTTGTTGAAGAGATCCTGTGGTAATTCTTGGGACAAAGTCAAAATCATCATCCGTTATTTGCAGATACAGTTTTATCCACCAAATTTAGAGTAAGATAAAAAAAAAAATACCATCTGAGTTCTTCCTTTTTTCCCCTCGAAACGACCATTACTTTTTAACTAGTAATTTGAGGTTTGGTTTTCTTAATGTTCTTTTGTTTTTCATATTTCTTGGCTCAGTTTTAGAAGCGCTGATCAAGAAGAGAGTACTAGGAGTGAAAATGGTGGAGGTGAAAAGATGATGAAGGTCGTGGAGAAATGTATTAGGACAAGCAAAAGGACAGCTGAAATATCAGCTGAATCGGCTGCAGAAGTGATGCTAGAAGCAATGCATAAAGCGGCAGAAAAGGTGAAGAATGGGCTATCCAATTCAGATGAGCAGGAGATCAGACATGATGAACTTTAAGCAAACCTAGCTAGTTAATCGCCTTTTTAACTAATTATTTGTCATTGTTTTATTTTATTTTTTTTGTTTTTGTTGTTTAAACAGATTTCTAGTGTTGCTCACGAGCTCAGTAATGTGATAGATATTATATATATTATTAACCAGCAGTGTTATATATATATATATATATATATATATATAAACTACTAGCTGAGCATCATGGACGAGACTTGAAAAAATTACGAGGAGAAAGATTAAGGTGATTTTTATTGGCTGATAAAACTGGATTTGAAAAACTACACCAGCAAAAAAATACACTTTTAACGTTTATATGAGTATATATAATATTTGAATATATGACAGGGAAAATAAATATTATTTTCTACACTTAAATATTTTATAAATTTCATATCTTGTATTTCTGTTGTGTTAGATTTATGTTGATTAAAGAGATGAGTTCTATAAAGATTAACTTTTATTTATGCTCAAGATAAATATCTTAAGAAATATCTAAGATATTTAATATAAATATTTAAATTATAAGATATTTAATGTAAATAGATAGTATATTTATAAAGATATTTATAGAGATGTATAAATTATATAAAACCAGTGTATAGTTTTTTTTATATATCATCAATTATAGAGATCTCGGCTCTGCAGTAGAAAAAAATACACGCTACAATCTTTTAATGCAAGCGTGGAACAAGAGTCCAAGAGTTCTGAGTTTTCCAGTTCTAATGTCAGGAGAGATTTCCATGTCTTGTCTTTCTCTACTGAGTTTGTTGTTTTCCCTTTATATATATATATATATATATATATATATATATAATAAGGGTATGGATGGCGGTCCACTTAAAAAAAAAACATGGGCAGTTAAGTAAAAAAATTAACATTCCTAATCACTATAAAATATCAGATAAAAAATTAAATTCCTCCATTTTAGAAAAGAAGATCACATAACATGGGCAGTTTCAAGAGAATATTTAATATTCACCGACAAAACAAACACAGATCTTTGATATTCAAGGTGTCTTGAGAGAGAGAGAGTTAGAGATTCGCTTGCGCCAAACACCTAAATAACTCTTTTTACTAATCTGATTTGAGGGAAAATTAGTGAGAAATCAATGACATCTTAACTAACTTTAAGTATTGAAGATCATATGATAAAGACAAATTACATTAAATCAATATTTTAATTAGAAAATAGCTCATCACGACGTGACATGCTAAATTGTTATTGATTAGCCTTTGAATCCTCGGCATTTCATTGATATACCAATTCTGGGATGTTTTTCTTTCAAATGTGATTGTTGATAATATATTTAATTACTGACATCTTTTGTTTGATTGAAAATAATAAAAAAAATTTATTCTGTTTATTTTTTATTTAAAATTATTTTTTTAGTATTTTTGAATCATTTGGATATGTTAATATTAAAAATAAATTTTAAACAATAAAAAAATATCATTCTAATATATTTTTAAATAAATAATATTTTAAATCACAATCACGAGATTCCATCAAACAGACAGTTAAAGTCTATACTGTCCAAAGACACATGCAGAGAGATTGAAAGCCAGTTTAAACCTTCCCTTTCGGAATTGAGGAAAGGGATTGAAAATTGAAAGCCAGTATACTTCAACAATGAATCCTTTCGAAGATACCGGTAGCAGAATTTCTAGGATGCAACAGTTCAAGAGTATATTTTCCTTCTTCAAAAGCAAACACAGATTGAAAGACAAGTTCCGTGGAGAATAATTGCCTTTACTTCAGGGTGACCAATCAATCAATATACATGTAAATTGTGACCACTGTAACTCTAAAACTTGCAGCGGTGTAGGACATGGAAAAGAATCAATTCAACGGTTTACAAGCAGAACAGGAAGAATTCCATTTTAACAAGCAGAAGTTCAGCCCCGTGGAAGAGTGCATCCTATGCCCGGCAAAGCCATAGCCAAAGATCATCAAACGTTAATATCCATGCGCTTTGATCTTGCAGTGTTGCTTATTTCTTGGGAACCACTCAGAGGAAACCTTGGAATGCCATAACTCTCTCTGACCGAAACTGGCTGCTGTGGGTAAAGTGTTGGAGGTGGTGTAAGATTTCGTTGAGCTGGCAGGGGAGGGAGCATATTGTATTTGTAAGAGTCGCCTGCTAAGCTGCAATAGCAGAAGTCTGGTCATGTACCCAATTGAACACAAATCAAAGTAAGAAGAAGACGAGTAGATGATGCACTACAATATAACAAATGATAAAAATAGAATCTGAACATAGAACACCCAAACCAAACTTCTAAGTTGTATCACCGTTCACCAAGCCAAAAAAAAAGACATTAATCAAATATCAGCAATAATTTCAACAATTCTCCTCTCATTCTTAAGCAGAACATATTAATGTAGGCCAGCAACCACTCACTCCCCCAATAACCCCCCAAGAAAAGATCAAATAAGATTCTGGGAGGCAAAAATATCAACAAAGCAAAGTGTAAACATGATCTTAGGATCTGTTCAAAAATGAATTTTCAATGCAAGCACAACGCAGCTTTTCAGCATTGAGAAAAAGTAATCCCCCGGGTATCTTGGTGATGAGGAAATTCTATTTTTGACCTCCTCTTTACAGTGAAATGCAGCTTTCATCTTAATCTATACAACAGTGACCTTTTTGTTTAGTGGAACACTGATAGAATACATGAATATCTTGCACAGCAAACAAATACATAAATATCATCACTACTGGTTACCTTGTAGCCTTGTAAAATGGATCCTCGTCACTTATATTTTCATCTAAACGCTGGACAGATCTCTGAACTGGAGAAGCAGACCATGGACTTGGTGCGGGTAGTTCATCAGAAAAATATCTTCTCCTGATCAACTGAAAAGAAGTGATCCAAAAGTTGGAAAATGTCCAGCATGAAGAATAAATAAATAAATACACACAGACACACTAAAAGCTGAAGATATAAGAGCTGAATACTTACCATTCGAAAAAATCTTACCACGGCTTCTTTGTCATACCTTGCTTCTTTGGCAGCCTGCCCATGTTAACAAAGACACCATTATGCAGAGTTCATATCAGATATGAAGAGGATGGGATCAAGTTGACTGACCATGATTTTGGCTAGCATGCACAATATATTTGAGATAGTTCTTACTCAAAAAAAATTGTCTTTCACATTTATTCATACATCCTATGCTAGAAGTACCAACTGTAAACTAAGGATAAGTCATCTGATTAGACCAACTACCTAAATTTTAGCCAAGCTACTACATTGACTACTGATAATTTCAAGATAGAAAAAACAAGCTTAGAAAAACTCACCACCTGGATTAGAACTCTCTGTCACTCAAAAGTTCAATGCATAAATTCTTTTTCAAAGTACACTTTCAGACTAAGAAAATAAAAGAACAAGAAAGAAAAGAGAGAGGTAGAGATGGAAAGCACAAGATTCCAGCTACAAGGGATCTACAATAGAAAATATCATGCCTAAAATTCTACACCCTGAGAAATACACATAACCAGCTACAAAGGCATCGCTCTAAAGAGTATCACTTTTATAAGTCTGAAATCTCCCTACCACCAAATGCCAATCATTGAGAAAACTAACAACAGAACTGCATGGTTGTTGCACAAACAAGAAATGCTATACCAACTTGCCACTTATCTTAGACATGCAACATCGATAAATAATAAAATGTTTTCTCTAGATTTGTGATTCTGTTTCTTGAGTTTGCTATCATACGATGACCATTTAGTTGTGGTCATTTGTGTGGAAGTGTGGAAGAAGAGGAAGAAAGCTCGTGAATACAATGAATTAAGACAAGAGAAAGAAACTCAAGAGAAAGGTTCCCATGAAGACCAGTCTCGTGATAATGGGGACAAGCGGATAGACAGGAGAGATCTCATAAAAGAGCAGGGTAAGTTCTTCTGCACAGAGAGAGAAAGACACAAAGAAGAATAGGAGCAAATACAAGAAGAAAAAGAAAAGAGACAGCTGTTTTCTTCCAATATTATTATATTATTATATTTTACAATTTTCACATTTACATGAAATATTAATTCACACACAGAAACACTGACTCCTATTGGCATTAAATAAATATTTACAACAGAAAGCTTAAGTTGAGATGCTTACTGCAATCAGTCCTCCACTTCCAGGAAAACTCTCAGTCAATGGAATTTCCTCACTGGAAGGAAGCAAACCCTGCTTCTCAACCCAATGACGTGCTGCATCAACAAGGTTGCCACTACTTCCTCTAGTACCCTCTTTCGCAGCAACATCAGCTTTGTTACTGACAACAATATAAGGGACAGGGAGACCACCAGGACCTCCAGAACTTAGAGGGGCTGAAAATGTTCCAGTTGCAGCAATCTCTGATGCCCATTTCTGCAAACTTGTTTTGGTCCTTCTCTGGGAGAGATCATGAACGAAAATAACCCCTGGAGAATTTAAAGCGAGAATCATATGCATGAATCAAAGACAGCACATCTTGCAAGTTGCACAAGGTGAAGGGCCACAGTGGTTATGACAGGAATAATCAGAAAATAACCATCTGAATGTTGTTTGATAAGAGGTATTGAAAATGAAAATGATGTTGTAGCTATCTTAACAAGCTTTATGGAATATCATTTCCACATGTACTTGGCAGATTTGCACCAAAAAACCCAATTTATCAGACAAGGAGTAGAAACAAATCTCTAAACCATTTTCTAAATCTACTGCACTGCACCTTCAAGTACATCATTAATGCAAAATAATCATTGAATTAGGAAGTAAACACAAACTTGCTTCCTACAAGACTGGCACAAAATAGCAAATGCCTGATTCTAATCAAATGCCTTCTGCCAAAGATATATAAGGATGCTTACTAGAAGTTTCCAAGAAAGAGATGCTACAATTATCAAAATCTTTTCACATTGAAAATCTAATATGTAATCATAGCTAAACAGACATGCATGCCTAAAAAGAGAGGAAAATGTTTTTAACTGATACGCACAGCCATAAATACATGCCAGTTATTACTAAATATGTATTGTCGAAGTATAGCAAATACAGCTAGCCATGAAGAAAGTATGGAACTCACCATTAATCTGAGAATAGAATAGAGACCGGCAATCTTTGTATCGCTCATGACCTGACACATCCCAGAGTTCAATGAAGAAATCTCTCTCAGAATCACCTTTGATGCTGCTTGATGAGCTGCCAGAATTACCATAAGTAATATGCTGTAAAGGAGTGAAGGTAAGAACGTAGTTAAGACTTTGAACTCTAATAATATACCACCAAGTTACTGTCAAGTAAGAAATTCATGATAAACCTTACTTTCACACCAACTGTGCATCCAATTGTTTGTGGAGGGCGAGCAATGGAAGAACTTTTGATAATAAGATGAACAAGTGAGGTTTTACCCACACCTACAAGAATTAAAAAAAAAAGATTTTGAACTCAGCTACCAAAGTGGCGGATATAGTCAGGAACATTGAGGAGAAAACAACTTTCAATTCATACAAGCAACCCAGAAATCATGCAAGCACATCCGAGGACCTCCAACATGTCACAATGCATGTGGAGTTGAGCACAAGAAGGCAAATTTATTTTGAGAATCAATATGCAGGCAACTGTTTTAACCTTTTATTATATATTATTACTAATGGCTAAGAACAACTATTGCGCCCATCCCGCATGCCCCACATGCATGCATAAACCTAGAGTGGTCTGAACTGTTCTTGCCATCCATATGACATGCTCTACACGTCTACTCTCCCCCCTGCCATGCTAAGACACCAACACAATCATAAAGGGAATTGTTCGACTTTCCCTTATTTGAACAAAATCCAGAGCTTATTCCTACATCACAAAGGCTAATTTTCTGTGCATAAAACTGCTACAACAGTAGATACATAAATTTATAAATATTGGTCAAGTTCCAGTTTTTTTTTTCCTTCTTCAAAACCTCAATCCGAATTCTGCTCCTTGGGATTTCCAGTACAATTAAAATCATAACAAAATATAATTCCTGAGAATTAAACTTGCAAATTTATAAATATTGGTCAAGTTCCAGTTTTTTTTTCCTTCTTCAAAACCTCAATCCAAATTCTGCTCCTCGGGATTTCCAGTACAATTAAAATCATAACAAAATATAATTCCTGAGAATTAAACTTGCACATCATATTGGCAGAGTATGTTGATAATAGAAGCTGACATTTCACTTTACTATTAAGATAATACCAAAAGGAATCGTCTTGATGTTCAGGTTGAAGTTTAATCCCTGGAGATTTAAAGGCATAAACCAGTCTGGAAGTGCAAGTCTATAACAAAATCAACGTGTCCTTCAACCTCTTCAAATCTTACACCATGAATGACACATTGTAACTATCGAGTCATCATCAATGACATGTCATCAAAAGGGCAACTAACCCAATGCCCATCGCGTACCTTTTCTAGTTTTCTTCGTCCAGCATGGAATATTTAGACCATCCATTAGTCATATTGGAAAGTGTACATATATACAACAAATTATCCATAATCTATATCATCTGATTCCAATAGATTTCAGCAGAAATTGCGTATCTTACTACTTAAAGTCCACTAAATATATTCACTTCAACCATTTCAATAAACTCTCTAATACTATCTATGTGCCATCCAAACAAGGTTTTTATCACAAGCACAATCCACCAGGATCCCCTTACATAAAATTTCACAGGAAGAAAAAAAGCATTGCAAAACCAATAAACTGATCAAGAGAGAGTGCAAAATAAAGAAGAGAAATTTACCTGAGTCACCAACGATCAGAACTCGAACCTGACCACAAGGTGGTCCACCATTTTGGTCATTGTTTTCTCTCTCACGGTCCCTCCAAAACATAGTAGTAATGTTTTTTGTTCTCCAGAACAAAAGTAAATCACTCCTTCAAAACCGAACCAGCAAAATAAGTCCCATAAGACACACTCAATCTCAACAAAGAACAACAAATTCTCCAAATGGGTATCCCCAAATTCAAATCCATATTAGTAGTACATTTCAAGCAGCCTAGAAATGATCTAAGCTCATGTTGTTCTCGTATTAAAATTACCCAAAAGAGTAGGTAAGGAAAAAAAAAAAACTATTATAAAAGTGAATCCCTCTCAAGACCCAATGACAGCAACAGATCTAGCGACAAATTTTTCAAGAAAAACAAAATCAAGAAGTGGGTTTCTCTTCGGATTCGATATGGAATAAAGAAGAAGTGGATTTCTGAGTTTGAATTGAATCTAATTAAGCTTTTCGTGTGGCTGTGGAGAAAAGTATTAAAAACTGAGAAAGAGAGATCATCAGATCAGAAAATATAATAAATAAAGTTGTTCAAAAAAATAAACAATGAATAAAGGGAAAGGAACATATTTGTCCCCTCAACTGTCATTGATCCTCAGCTGGATCACCAGATGAAAATACTTTTCAATTAGATCCCCAGTCGCTTACCGTGTAACCCAATAACCCATCTGTTAAATTTATGACAAAAACGAAGACATTTTTTTGAAGACAGATAGGATTTTAAAAGAAAAACATTTTCTCACTTCATATGTGTGCTAGGATGAACAGCATATGTATGGACCAATTTTAGGAATTTATGAGTGAATCAGGTAATGTACAAATTTGAATAAGAATTTCTTTTGTTTTCGAACCAATTCTTCTTTAGTGATAGTTGAGGGATTAATATGTTAAATTCAAGCTAGTCCTAGCATTTATCTACGCATACAAAGAAAAGAAAAAAAAGGACAAAATTATAGATAGTTACAATTCTTTCAACTAAGTATAACCATTTATTTATTTGAGGATATTAATGATGTTTTTTTTACTAGAATAACTTGATAATTGCCTGCAGTAGCATGCAGACTGGATCAAATTTTCATTCAAAGTAAAAAATATATTAAGGTATTGCTAGTATGTTTTATAGCAAAAAATATATATATATAAAAGTTGATATGATGTGATATAGTTAATTTTATTAGTTTAAAAATAACTCAAATAACTAATAACAAATATTTTGACTAAAAACAATCAAGATAATATATTAAAAAATATTATAATAACAACATATTAGATTTACCTTGATCAACTCGAGTTTACTTTGATCAACCTCGAGTTAATTTATCAAATTTTCATCTCAAACCATGAAACTCTGATAATCATGTAGAAAACAAATATATATAAAAATAATTATTGAGGTCAGTTTCAAATCAATCAAATATTGAAAGATAAAATTAAAAACAAAATTTAATTAGAAAAATGAGTCGAGTCAATTCCGGTTAACTTGTCAAACCTTAGTCATAAGATCATATAGAAAAAAAATTAAAACAAATTATAAAACTCGATTCTCAATCAACTCAATGTTGAAGGATGACTTTAAAAAAGTCAATTAAAAAGAGAACATAAAAAAACCACTTAAGTTAACCCGAGTTAACCGACGAAACCTATGACCTGGATCATGAAGTCGAGATAACTTCATAAAAAACAAACCAAAATAAATTATGAAGCCTAATTCTCAATTAACCTAATATTGAAAGATAAAATTTAAATAAAAAAATAAAATAAAGGATAAAAAAACTTGAGATAATCGAGTTAACTAGTGACTTGAGTCATGAGATCGTGATAACCCATAGAAAGAAATTAAAAAAATTATAAAATAAAATTCCCAATCAACCTAGTGTTAAAGGATTAAATAAAAAAATCAATTAAAAAAATTAAAAAAACCTAAATCAATTCGATTTAACTTGTCAAACCCAAATCATAAGATCATAATAACTCCATAGAAAGAAAATTAAAAAAATATGAAATAAAATTCTCAACTAACCAAACATTTAATGAAGAAATTAAAAAAAAATCAATTAAAAAAATAAAAAAAATCCGAGTTAACTTAACCAATCTACAAAACTTGTGACTCGGGTAATGAGACCGTGATAATCTCATAGAAAGAAAAGAAAAAAACAATAGCAAAGCTAAATTCTTAACCAACTTAATGTTGAGGGATAAAATTAAGAAAAAAACATTCAATTAAAGAAAAAGAACAGAAAAAATAACTCAAATCAATCCGAATTAACCTATTAAACCCGAATTATAAGACTGAAGTAACTTTTTAAAAAATAAATTGAAATATATTATGAAATCTAATACATATTAAACTTAATGTTAAAAAAAAAACCCTTCGAGAATCAAATTGTAAATGACAAAAGGATTTCACAGCTAATTACTACAGTGAAATAACAAGCACTTTTAATATATGTTAATAATTTACAATTCATGAAAATCATCATTGTTAAAACACTAAGAGATTGTTCGAAGTAGAAGCGTCTACTTAAATAAACTTGGAAAACATGGTACTTCCTCAAGTTTTTTTTTTAAATTTTAAACTATTTTTTTAAAAAAATTATCTTCTATTTTTTTTTTCTTTTTATCATTCAATATTTTATTAATTTAAAATTAATTATCATTATTTTTTTCAATTTTTTTATGAAATTATTACAGTCTTAAACAAATATCTTAATATTTAATTAATACTTATTTTTTACAAATATTTATTTTTGTTATCGTATCATAAAAAGTTTTAAAAATAAATTTTTAAACTTAATGTAGTTATAACATGAGCAGTAAATTTTGTGAGTTAAACTGTAAAACTTGAGTAGAACTAATATATTATCATTTCAATATTTAATAAAAAAAATTATTTTGAAATTATTTTAAAATCAAATCATGTTTTTACTAGTTAATTTAACTTAATCTTTAAAATATTTTTAAAAAGAATAGAATGCAAAGGATTTGGAGGATGGAAAGTTAAGATGAGGGAGAGATATCTAATTCTGATTTCATAATGAAAAAAACTGAATGAAGTTATTGATTTTATATGCTTTTAACTTTAAAATCATGCATCAATATTATTTATGCTAGCAAGCAAGCAAGCAGGGACCCTTCGGCCAGTTTGGGATTAAAGAAAGAAGCAAAAGAGATGCATGTTGAGAGTGGGATTTGAACCCACGCCCTTTCGGACCAGAACCTTAATCTGGCGCCTTAGACCAACTCGGCCATCTCAACTTGTCGCTTATCGGTTCACTTACATATATATTTTATAACCACAAGAGGATTATACGAAGATAGTTTTTCGACAACGATAGCCTTTTTCTTGGTGAACTTTCTCCTCTTACCAACGGACAGTGTTTCTAGTTCCAGCGAGTGAATCTATGAATAAGATTGGGTCATTCAGGCTAGGGAGCTTATGTTTCCATGTATTCTGTTCTGAATTGTTTTTCATGTTTACTATACAAATGAGAAATATGTGAGCATAATTAAGGATTTTGATTGACTCTCCTCGGTCCATGTCAATTGCAGCTCCTTCACTGGCAATTTCAATCTTTAATTGTGTAAAAACATCTTAAGTTAACGCTTTTATGCGATCCTTTTTGTGTTTAAAATAATCATTTTTTTTATATATAAGCGTAAAATAACCAATTGATAATACTCTCATTTGATCTGTTTAATAGATATTTTTCATCACTCGAAACAAAAATTCCACAGTAAAAGAAACTTGAAAACATAATTTTTCACCTTCTTGAGAAAAATAAATTCTACCTCGTACAAATAGTTTGTTCCTGGTGACCGAGAAGATATCCCATTCACGATTTGAAGACAAGAATACACAGAAGAAAAAAAAGAAAACAAGCAAACACACACATGTATAGGCCCAGAATTCAGCTAGCCCGAACTACCATCTAACAACACGTTCAGTTTTGCTCTTGCTTATATGTTTTTGGATGTTTTAACCAAGCCCAAGAACTGGAAAGTCCGGTTTTTATTCTTGGAAATACTCACACAAATCACTATCACTAATTACCTTTTGATACATTAAGTAACATTTCAATCTCAGTTATCAAAAAAAGAGAAGGAGTTACATGGTAATTTCTCCAGCATAATACAGCATGCATGGTGATCCTCAATATCTAAACGAGGATGTGAAGTGAAGTGAAGTGAAGTAAAAGGCTATGGATATTCTAAACTAGGAAGAGGAAGAAGAGTGAGGAGAAGAATCCTGGAAGGTCCAAGCATTAGGGACCGCGAGAGGAATCTGGTTATTATAATACACCACGCAAGGGCTTTCATGGTTGTGCACTCCATCGTATGTAGTTATCACATACGCCGAGTCTTCTCCGTCCCTCTCTACTCTCTTCTTTACATCGCATCCGCCACTAGAACATTTGTAGTAATTCCTGAACAATTACAATATTCAACTCAGTCAATATATAGTATATATTTGCAACATTTTTATTTATTTTTCTTAATCATTTAATAGCATGTTATTTACGATTTAGAATATGACGAGTCTTTATAGTCTCTAATAATTCATTTAATTACAATTTTCAAATTGATAAAACCAAATACTATATGAATATATATGATGATTAATCAATACGTTGTATATATAGTTCATTACAATCAAATATATCCTTGGTGATTAAAGAGTTTCTTGGAGTGGTGTGGTTTGGGCGCAGTTGTCACTTGTCAGAAGTGATTTCAAGTAGGCATTAGGCGAACACTTAACATAAACTAGAACCAATTATATGATTTGTACGTAATAATAAGTTCTTCCTTGAATATATATACATTAAGTTTTCAATGATTCTCATGTATAAATCACAAGGTTAACTCCAATAGAATGAACTGAAAATCTTATAAAAATGATAGTTCAAAGATAAAATTAGCTTAATCTTAGATATAAAATTATATTAGAGAAATATATCTCTTTGAATGTATCATCATCAACCTTAATTCATAAAATAAACGAGGAAGTTGATTTCTAAACTTAAATTTTACGTGACGCAAAAGGTTAAAGCATTTAATGAATCTAAAACATGAACCTTAAGCAATATATACGAAGTCGGATAACATTCGCTCTTCATGCAAGCACTAGTAGTATTGTTAAGTGAAAAGCATTGATTAACCCTAATTCTTGACTTCAACACTTAACATACACTTAAGTCTATATATATAAATTTAAAAATTGATCGAATTAAAAGACAAAAAATAATAATAATGTGTGTTTAGGACATAAACAGAGTGCTGTTCTATAATGGTGAATTATATGATTCTCCATGTTGCCCAGCAAGCTCCTGGACCCCATGCATATACACAGAGATACATGGACACATTTAGAGGCATGAGATCCCTTCACCATTCTCAGACAGTGGCTGCAAAAGATGTCTGATTAACTGGTTGGACATATCTATACATATGGCTGTCGCCGAATAAATGGAAAAGTCAACACAACACACACTCGGCCGATATATAGTGGAGTCACTGGAGTGGACGTAGCATATGATAGCCATATATTGCATTTTTTACTGTCTTCTAGCTAGGTGGGTATACGTGTGGTAGATGACGTATAATCGGTGGTAGTAAGTGCCTTTCAGCCTCCTTCAGTGCTGCAAGCAAATGTCTTTTAGCTAGCTTAGATATGAGTGCATTTATAAAACCATGGGCGGCTTTGTATTTTGGTTGATGTGATTAATATTGATGCCCTTGCTCTTCAACTACCTTTAGCCACCATCGCTCTCTCTACTGTGAGTGTATGGGCATGCAGTGGCCTGAGCCAGCCCAGGTGCCAATTGCAAAGGCTACAACTAGTATTGTTTTATAAAGGCTATCCATATAAAATTATAAAAAAAGGGTTCTGTATAAGCTAACTAGACAGAAGTTATGCCTAATATATCTAAAACCATCAATCAGAACTTGGAAGAAATGGGTCCTTGAGCTATAAATATTTCTTATCTAACATAATAGTTCTGCATAACAATTGTGGGATAGTCCAGAGATACTAAGTAAAGAAATGCCTTATCAAAGCCATATATATAGACCTATGTACATGAGATCAAAGGGTGTGTAAATATGGATAATGCATGTATCAATCAGCACAATCATTCTACCATTTAATCAAATTCATTGTCAGATGATTACTGTCAGGTCCATTTATCCACAGGCAATAGATTAATTAACTTCTAAAATAAATCGACGAATAATCGTGCTTTAACAGACTTACCTTGGGTTTGGGCTGTTCTTGACTGACTTCTTTCCATACTTCCTCCATTTAAATCCATCATCCATCACCTCCAGCTCTGATTTTGTTCTAAACGCAACTCTATGCCCCCCTTCTATCTTATTTTTCTTCACTCCATTCTTGCATTTTCTATAAAAATATACAAATTAAAGATTAATGAGCAGACAAGATTATCATTTTGATCTTCAAGAAACAGAAAAAAGTTAATCATGTAAACTTTATTTTTCTTTTTTTTAAGAAAATAACAAATTAAAGAACCAGTAGCAGTAGAATAATCTAAAGTGGGCATCATGATCACTTGCATGCTATTATTTCTCGATGTTGCACCGCTATATCCGCTTGATGAACCACTTGGAACTTGCTCCGATGATGCCATACTTTGTGAGGATGCATTATCTTCACCAAATCCATCATCAAGCATGAGGTAATCTGACACCTGAAACTCAGTCGCCGGCGGGTCGCAACCGTCATTGAAATAAGAGAAATCATGGTTAGGGTTAATCTCAGGGAAGTTCATTGCGTACAAGAGGGGGGGGTTGACAAGTAGTCCTGAGAGGGAGGGACATAAATAAATTATGCCTGGGGCATGCTTCCAATATATTTATAATAAAGTAAAAAATCTGATCCAAAAGTATGGTCATCTTTCATTCTTTTGAGCTGCTGTCCTTCGTAGGCACCTTCCTGGCGAGATACAATGAAGGTGCCTAACTGGTGCTACGTGTCAACATTTGGTTAGACATGTTGAAGTCAGCATGATGACGTCATTTTACTGTCTTGGGATTTGGGACCGCTTGGCAGTGTCCTACGTGGGTTGTAATAATTCGTGTCGTTGCTTTTAAGAAGGCCATGGAGGGTAAGTGGTCGGGAGAAGGTCTTGTGTGTTGCCACTCACAGCGGAGTTACTCATGTTGCCATATTATTTACTCTTCGTTTGGCACGCATCTCAGGGATTTCATCTATCAATTACAGGGACCCTCTCCTACATTGCGAGGAATATTGCACAAATGAGTATTTATTTATTGTTACACTCGTACAATTGGTCATAAAGAGTAATAGCAGCTACACCT
>Ga0325410_1000759_pt1 | contig 34190 bp, 16 predicted proteins | sample PopdelMetagenome_16_FD_206182 | JGI IMG/M metagenome (GOLD analysis project Ga0325410, IMG submission 206182) | Populus deltoides microbial communities from Bellville, Georgia, United States - Xylem-PdIQD-R3 | ecosystem: Host-associated > Plants > Phyllosphere > Stem > Wood/Secondary xylem...
GCTTTAGGATTACCATCTAGTTTTTTTAAAGTGATCCCAAATTTGAGATATTTTTCTTTTATTAGATCTAGAAGGTGGATTCCCTTCACTTTCAGTGTTTCTATTTGTACTAGAGGTGGTAACTGCAACTAGAATTGGAACTGAAATGGGCAAAGAATTGGGTTCCAAACTTAAAGGATTTGATTCATTTGGTGTAAGATCTTCCCGATTATCCATCTAAAATTAAAAAAAAAAAACAACATGAATCTTAAAGTTAAAGCTAAGTAGCTAACACGTTCAATTGTAAAGAGGATTTAACCACCAGCAATTATTTGCAATTGCAAAAGCAAGAAAAAAGCCCACTATTCTGCCCAATTGTCCACTATTCTGCCAATTAATGCAAAAGTAAGAAAAACCTTCTGGTGAATCAAGCAGAAGTTGAGCATCATGTTAGGTTCATATAATTACACTGTAATGGACCAAATGAACGATTTTACTGGATTTATTCAACATCAAATATTTCCATGGAAAAGGATTTGCAAAAACACACAATAATTTTAACTGAACAGAGCAATCAATATCTAAAAATTTAACAAATCATGAAGCTAACAAAATCAACAGTGAACTTGAACTGTATAAATCTAACATAACACCTGACAACCATGTTTGTACATTGTAGCCAACTTTGTAACCTATCCATTGTCCCATAACATCAGTCATCAGCCATTTTGCCAGAATTGATAGTTGAACAAGTTCTACCAACACAATTATTTTATTAAAACAGTCTATCCATAAAACAACAACAAAATCTTGCCCATAAAACAGTCTATCTGACACGACTAAAAGATTGATGTCTTCTCCCAAGTGCAGGAGTGTCGAAATAATAAATAATCCGGCAAGACCGAGGTCGAACCACAGGGAGGTTAATTGTATAAATTATAGTTAACAGCAACACAATAACAACAATAATAATAATAGTAATAATAATAATAGTAATAATATTAATACTAATACTAATACCAATACTACTAATAATAATAATAATAATAATAATAATAATAATAATAATAATAATAAAGGAGAAGAAGAAGAAGATGATGATGAAGAAGTTGATGAGAACTTTGAGATGAAGATCAATATTAGAATTAAATAATGATAAAAACAAATGTCAAGGTTAGAGGATCCACTAATGGTATTTCAAATAAGTATAATATAAACTCTTTTTATTATTCAATTGGAAACCAAACAGATTATAAATTGTTAACATGATTACATTAGTTATCTTATTCAAATAATGCTAATACTTGTAAATGTTGTCAGGTATTCATAATGATAACTTATGTTAACAACAAATCAAGTTCTTTTCATAGCACAAGTGTCGATTATACAATACAGTTGGGCTATGAAAGTGCCAAGTATTTGTTGTACCAGGGGTTATACAACATAAATCTAGATTAACCATTTAACAAGCAAAGTATTAAAAGTGAATAAAATAACAAATATAAAACATGTTAGTATCAAATATTAAGGTCTATGTTAAGTTTATATTATACTTATTCTTACACCATTAGTGTCACCTTTTCACCTTGACATGATAAACTTAGCTAAACATAATGAAAGAGAGAAACATAAATAAATAAGGAAAGGAAATGAAAAGCATAAGCAAGAGATTAATATAAGCAAAATTTAAACATTATAAAATATAAAGAGAGAGCAAGAGCATGATCTTGATCTGAACACCAAGATGCCTAAATATATGGCAAATGCCTTCTTTTATAGGCCGAAATTCAGAACTATTGATTTGTTGACTAATTGATGAATGGGTGGCCACATCTTGACTTAGTGACAATTCTTATCTTCTTGTCTATCAAAAAGTCATTGATAACGTCATAATTTGAACAGACTTAAATCATGAAAGTTCTAGGAAATTGTCTCATCTTTCCAGGGTAAAAATGTGAGATCATTTGGACTTCTAGAACTTGAGATATGGGCTAAACACTGAACAGTGTCTGGGCTGCAGGACAGATTCGGACTTCTTCGTTGTTGCTATAATTTGGACTTAAAAACGGCCTTTTTAAATCTTGGGCTCCGCATGAAAGTTGTAGGTCTATGTCTTACCTTTCCATCCATGTAAAGTAGACCTAAAGCCAAGATCTACAGCTCCAGATATGACCCGATTACCGAACAATGTTCCAGTTTGGACTGCACCAACATCTTTTTTCTAAGTTTGGCCATCTCTTTGTCCTTTCAATTTTGGTACATCAATTCATCAATCAATTCTTTTCTTTATGTGATAGGACTGCATTTAAGATGAACATTTACCATAAATTAAAGGTATCTTATATTATTAGATATGTTATTATAAAACATACTTTAGTTAAGGAGTTATTGATACTTCAAGTACAAAATGATGATATAAAACCTTGATAAAAATGCACTTTTAAGTACTAATCACTATCCATTCAAGGCAAATAAAAGGCACTGGCAATCAAGATAAAACAGATTAATAGGATGTTCTTCGAAGTATATGTAGCCATGCCAAAACAACTTCTACAAGGAAAAGAAAACAAATTTAACCCTACAACTGTAAGTTGAAGAGAATAATGTTTGCCCAGATTTAAAATAGAAATGCAGATCTTTATCACCATATAAGAAAAACTAGAAGGAATGCAATCATAGATGAGTCCATGTGCATCTATCTCAGGAGAAAAATAATAGCCAACTACCACAGCTCATATTAAGTAAAGCATAGAGAGAGAAGGAAAAAAGAGATGAGATCTGACGACAATCTAGGGAGAATGCACATCTAAAATGATCAGATCAATAATAAACAAAAATCAACAAAAGGCATGACTGGAATAAGAGAAAGGAGAGAGGGCAAGGAAGAGGGGGGCGAACCTGAAGAAAGATGCAAAAACCCTAGCTGCAAGAGGATAGAAAAGGAGAAGCAGAGGTTAGAGCGAGGAAGTAGTGATAGGAAGGCCAAAAAAGCATGAAGTTTGAAACAGATGTTACTTTACCTTGCCGTCTTTTCTCTAATGGAGGAGCCCTTTCCTTCTGCTGCAAGTATGGGTTTTTGTTCGAGTAGAGAAGAGATAGATGCAGGGGGCAGAGACGCAAAGTGGATGAAAACTAAAAGGGAAAGGAAGAAGGTGAAAACTAATCTCTGCTGGGCGGCAACTTTTTGGTGTAATGTTATTACTAGGGTTAGGTTAACTGTAGAGTGTAAATGTAGTATTTATAGGTCTTTTATTTTATGGTTGGTTAGTTCGATTCATCGGTTTCTATTGTCAAATCGAAACCGAACCGAACTGGCAAGATTTTATAGTTTTAAAAATCAGTTTTCCATCTTGGTTTGATTTTCTTAGTTAATTTTTCATTAGTTTTTTCAGTTTTCTTAGTTAATCGGTTTTTTTGAACACCCCTACATATGAGTAAGGAAGGTTTTCTAAACATAGGATATGTAAGTTGATGCTGAAAGGAGATTGACCCATCCAAATCCTTAAATTAATTAATGACAATTCCTACAAAGTGGATCTACTAGGTGAGTATGATGTTACTACTACTTTTAATGTTTATAATCTCTCTTTGTTTGATTTAGGTGATGATTCAAGGTCAAATTCTTTTAAGGAGAGACGAGATGATTTAACCTAAACTTTACCAATAGATCCGTTAGAAGTTCTAGATGAGCCAATTACTAGATTAAGGGTAAAAAAGCTCAAAGATGCATTCACTAGGCTTTTTCAAAGTATTTGGATCAAGGTGAATTTCAAGGATGCTACATCTTCAACAATTTATAATCAAACCTTATTTAATTAAATCTATATACAAGAGGGGCTTGATCCATTTACTTTATGGGCTAATTAATTTCGGCCGTTAGAAGCTTATTTTTCCTAGTTCATAGTTTTACTATAATAAGTATTTTTTTTTATCTACCCATCAGATTGAGATGTAGTTTTACTAGAATATTCTAGAGGCCTTTTTTATTTTATGTTAAAACTTTAGGTCAATTAAACATTAGAAAGACCTTGCAATAAGGTCTAAAAGTTACAATGTGAGAATTGTATTAGTTTTTTAGTTGATTTATGATTCTTCTTTCTATTTCATTTAGAACTCATTTATTATTTTTTTCAGCATTGTTTAAGACATTTTTACCTATTATAAATACAATTATTTAACTTGCATTTAGGTTTTTTTGGACAAATTTTGATTTAAAAAATTATTATTGTGTTTGTGATGTTTTGCTCATACTATTTGGTTATTCATTGAACTACTCTAACTTATCAAAAAATTAACCAAGCTTCATGGAATCTTCCATACTTCTTGTTCGCATCTCATCGTAGGAATTGGGTGGATGTTTTTTTTGTTACTCATAGTCTTGGTGTCTTGATATAAGTTATCATTGTGTTAAGCATAAAACTTGAAGTTTGCTTTCTTAAAAATAGTCAATTTGACTATGGGTTCTTAGATTTTTATATCTATGGGATTCGCATCAATTATATTTTAAATGAGTCTTAATCAATATAGGTTAATTAGCATTATAGATTTGTTAGTTAAATTAAGGCAAGTAAATGATAAATTTATATTTACTATATGTTTGATACATGCATATGAATAGTCACATGCATGGAACATAAATTATAAAATATAAAGGTTTTTTTTAAAAAAAAAAATCTATACTTGAGGTAAGTCATTGGTTTTTAAGGTATAAAAATTGATCTTGTGTATAAACCTCAACCAAAATTTAAATCCAATGTTTTATAGTGTTTTGTCCCAACCAAAAAATAATAAAATTATAGGAAAAAAATTATTATGAGACGTAGAAAATCCCAAGAAAAATCAGTGAGAAACCTTGAATGAAACAATATAAATATGTATGTGAAAAATACCAATTGTTTTAGATTTGGTAGAAACAACATGTGGGATATTAAATAAGTGGTATTTTTATAAATAAAGAAGAACTTTTCTCCTCTCTCCTTTTTTAAAGCCGACGACTCTAATAGCAGGGAGGAAGAGAGAATTTTACAAAAAAAAACTTTTTTTTGTCTTTTTTAAGCCAAATAGATGAAGTAGTAGTAAATTCATATTATTCCTACCAAAGAAAACAATCCTAACTTGAAAATCTTAGAAAGAAATTGGAGGATATTGTGTTGTTAGAGAGAGAAAGCTTTTATAATGAAGAAATGATAGATTGTTTTGCTTTAACTCCTTAACTATAGTTGAATTAGCAAAGGTGGGCTTAATCTCATTAAATTTAATTATTTTTTTGAACTTGGATGAGGAAACGGAAATCCTAAATTTTAAATTTTTAATGTTTATGTTTTAATTATGGAAGTGATAATTTGACTAAATTAGAGGTGTAATGTCTTTGATCGGAAATATAATGTATTTGATTGTATATAATAGAAATGATGGATGGTGTGCTCGAGACCATTTTTATGTGAGTACTTGTTGCATGAGCAGAATGTTGTTTGGTTTGTTGATATGTTTGCAAGTAATTAATACGGGAAAATTTTTTAGTTAAGGATTCATGCGGAGAAAACTCTTTCAAAATTTTGTTAAATTGAATAAATTCATTATCTTAGTTAGAAAATCCCTTACGTGTTAGATATGCATGTGTAGTGTAAAATGGTGTTACAAGCCATGTCAAAGATTATTCTGAATAAAATATGATAAAATAAGATAAGGATAAGGTAATTTTTTTAAAAAAATCACCTCTCTTTACCCTAAATGACTATTTGTGTATAAAAATACAAAAAAGAAAAAAAATAAAAAAAGAGGGGCGTTACATTGTGACTTGCATGTGATTAGTTCTATTAATTTAGATGGAAAAAATTATTACAAGTATTTATTATAAAATGACCAACTTTATAAGACAAATAAAAAACTGATAGAAGACAGATTGAATTCTTTACATCAACAACAATAAAAAGAAACAACCCAGACCCATGTTGTGGGGTACAATGCTATGTCAACCCACTAATCTGAGTTCATCCAATGTAGTGGGCCATGCACAGAAGGCAACCCATACCATGGTTTTGGCCGAGGCTGCTAGTTCAAAGAATTGGACGCCAAAGTGTATTTTGCCACTTCACCTGCCCCATTTCCTCCTATTGATTTTTTGAAAGCACCACCATCGGTTTAAGGCTTTTCTCTAGCCACTTTTACACGTAAAATGACGATAGAAACCCGATCAATTTGGGGCATATCTCCACAAGCATAAACTAGATATTTGTGTCTTGTTGAGGTACAACAAAACTAAGTTACTTTCAAAGCACCAATCTTCTAAACAAGAAGGGTGAATCCACCTTTTGGGGTAGCAAGATTTGACAATAAAACATCCCATACAACGAAATTCCATGCCGCCTTTTAACATGGCCACATGTGCTTGGAAAATCCTCATTGGATTCTAATTTCCTAGTGGTTAACTGAGTGAGTTAAAATTACAAGCCAACAAGCGTATGCTCTACTTGTGCTTAAGGGTGTCCTAATGCTGACTGACTAAGATACTGAATGCCTCCTGCTTCTTAAAAGGAGTGGGTTTTGTTATCAGAACTTCTAATCTTACCATTTTGTTGTTTGTTTAACCAGAGCTTTGAAAAGTTCTTCGACATGACTACAAGTAGAGCATCATTTTTTTGCTCCATTCAAATTTCTATCGCTCTCACAGCCTCATCCCTCCTAACATTATACTAGGAAAGTTCTGCTTTCAAAGCTTAATATCTTTGCTGTTGGCATAACATCCCAGTCCTGTTCAATATTGGTTGTTGATCTCGAGCTCCCATTAGACCCACCAAGGAGTAAGGCCCTAATTGACTCAAGTAGTTTTTGTTGGCCTTTCTCAAAACGGTAGTGAAAATAATCTTATTTTTTTTAAGAATCTCAAGACCGTTAGACAAGGATCATTTAGGATTTGTTTCATAAATTATTCGTTTCAAATTTCATTAATTATTTGAATTTTAACAATAATCTACACAAATCACCCATATTAGAAATCTCCTTAAATCTTTTTAGAAAAGAGGAATTTATATTCCTTTTGTTTCTCGTGTACAGCGTCATGACGAGTGTTCTCCCGAATCATGGTTCTCGGGTGTGGGTGAAAAGAATAAAAAATTATTGTTTTTTATCAAAAAATAAGTTTGGAATTGCTACCTAATATTTTAATCACTAAAAACTCAGGATGTGTAAATAGAGGATAATATATGTAAATTGCTCAATAAAATCCACAAAAATAATAATAATAAATATTACATTAAGTGAGTAAATCAAGTATTAAAATTAAAAAGATGACTAGGGATTTTAGGAATTTAAAATAAAATATTCATGTGTTAACTCAAAAATAAAAGTATGAAAATGGTGGGACAATAAATAAAAAACAAAGAAATGTATAGGAAAACAAAATGGAAGAGATAAAAAGTAAAAATGATGTTCTGGGATATAATTTAATGAAATTCAATGTAGTCTGTTTAAACTAGGTATTAAAAAGTTGTCTGAATTTAGGACATATAACCCAACAAACATAAAGCAATTTGATAAATTAGTGATAAATATGGAGAATTCTTATTAATTCAGGGTGAAAATATTTAGAAAAGTATTTTAGATTCTTCAAATGAATTAATGGATGGTTATACACGAGAATGACTTTGATTGTCAATGTAAGCTTGTGTGCAATTGCACAGTTTTTAACCTGGAAAGGAATGAAATTTGAGGATAATTTGTATAATAAATAGTGATGAAAGTTTTCAATGAATTAGTTAAAAATATGGATAATTTAAATAGATAAATAATGTTGCGATGTCGCGGTCACAGAAATTAATCACCCTAGTTTAACAAGATAATATAAAGCAAACAAATAATCGATCCCACGAGAAAGTTCTAGTTTAGGTCTTTATGATAGATGATTCAAAGTTAGGAGAGTTTTGAGGTTATTGAGGTTATCTAGGCTATACTAATATATGCATAAGAAAACACAATTTAGATTAAAAAAAAAATGTGTTTCTCAAAAATAAGTTTTAAAACACAAAGTTATTAAATCTAACTAGAGCTATGATTTGACGCATGAGTTAGGCAGTTTTACCCTATTCAACGATGTTAATAAAAAAAATCATCACTTTAATAGATTTTTATATAAAAAAATATTAAATTAATGTTGTTTTTAAAATATTTATTCTAAAAAAGTAAAAATAATTTTTTACTAGGCCAATGGGTTGGCATGCGGATTCGCCAACTCTGTTTGACAACTAACTAGTTAAATTATTATTTGTACCAAGTTAATTATTACAATAATACAATAGATGTGCATTTCTATTTATCAAGTATAATGAAATATAAACTATCCATAATTAAGAAATAAGGTTAATTAATTATATTCCTCATTGTGAATTCTATATAAATTCAATGATTAAATATAGTTTCTTTGGGGATAGAAACCAATGTAAAAAGACCAAAATAGTTTTTTACTAGACCAATTTACCCTTGGTTGTCATGACATTAACATAGAAACCAGTGTGAAAAGATCAAAATAACCAAAATTATAGGGTGTTATAATTGGTATCAGAGCTATTAGATAAGATTCAGTAAACTTGTAAGATGTGAATGGTGAAGAAATAGGTTATATGAATGGGTAAATGATGACTGATTCAGTATTAGATATAGATGTGATCATCACTATGATAATGTGTGTAGTCTTTATGTTAGTGTATTTTCAGCATCGAAAATAATTGTTAGTGGTAAATTAGAAGGACTTGTAATATGGTGAATAAATAAATAAATAAAGGTAAGGAAGTTAGAACTAGAATAAGCGATTTTAATAAAATGAAAACGATTAAAGAATAAATAAAAAGGGATTTAAGTCTAGTGTCAGACTTGAACAAAAAAGGTATTAAATGTAACACCACGAACCTAAATCTTATATTGCAAAGGTTGTTATATCATACGATGTGATTAATGGTTATAAAATATTAATCGAGGTTGCTGAAATAATTTTAGAAGCCACATGATGATGGAGATTGTCAACACTCTGTATAGAAGAAACTAAGGATATTATGGTGGAATGAAAAGTGAATGACCTTAGATGGATATGAAATCATATGTTTATATTTTGAAATTCTAGGAATGAGAGCTTAAATGAAGGCCTAAAAACGATCAAGAGACGGGTCAGTTTGATTAGCAAAAGTATGGTCAGTAAAAGATAGTAGTTTTGATGGTAGGATTATACATAAAGGATTGCTACTGTAAATGGTGTATGATAATGTAGTTTAAGTTAGTTCATAGTGATGTAAAAGTGGAACCATAAAGGGTTAACAATATGATGTATACATGGATAGAAAGAATGGTTAACGAGTTTGGCCATTAAATGAGAACAGTAAAGGCTTGTACCCCAAAGTCAGAGTAAGTAGATGTTTATGGATACATAAATCGTGGTACACATATAAAGTATAGGTAGAAGAAAAATAAAAATAGTAATGATGAGAAAGGTATAAAACAACTTAAATTTCATGTCGATCTTGAAACAAAACATAAACTTCGAGGACATAATTTTTTAAAGAAGGAAAGAATGTAAACCCTGCAAAAAAAAAAGATATGACCAAAAGTAATAAGGTCTCGAAGAGTAATAGAAGCTTGGGATTTAAATCAAATGAGTAAATGATGAAAACAATAATTAATGTAATGTGAAATGAAGAGGATGACCTTTATGAATAAATATAAAGGTTTTATTGAAGTTGAAATAAATATTATGAATTTAAGTTTAAAATTTGTAATGTTGACAAAAGAATAAGGAAAATAAGAGAAATTATTCAAAGAAATTGATATGGTGATAAATAATAAATGATAAGAAAGGATAATACAATGAAAAGGCAAGAGTTAAGGTGCAAGCATTGGTTATAGATTGGTAGCATTATCATGAAATAGTAAAAAACCTCCTAAAGAAATAAAAGGAGAAAAATGTAAAATAAATATATTTTGATGTAATAGTTTGAGGGTTTATGAGAATAATTGATACGATTTATGTGAGAGTTGAATAAGATAATTTGAATTTTGATAAAAACATCATGAAATTAACAGGTCTTAATTCGAATGTCAGGTCAAGATAGAATTTTTTAAAGAGTCTCTTGATATATTGTTTTATCATGGTTTAAAATTATAGGTAAAACAGAGGTCGGAAAAGCCTTACAATTTAAGTTTGAAAACAGGTATAGAGCGGGAATAATACAAGAGATAATTATATAGTGGCATTGTTGTGAATAACAAAAAAAAAGATTATAAATACTCTTCCTTCATTACTAAGTGGCCGACCATTTTGTAATTAAATGGAGGGTTAGGGTTTTGAACTTTCTCCATCAAATTCATTAGAAAACACTAAAAAGAGTTACATTTGAGTTTAAAAGAGAGTTCATCATGATTCAAGAGAAGGTTTGCAAGGATTAAAAAGGGTTTTTAAAGTACGGAAAAAGGAAATTTAAAGCTAGAGGGAGAAGGAAAAGAAAGTGGAGTGGAATTTGATTTTCCTTTGCATTTGCATCTTGATTTCATCTTATTATAAGGTAAGAAATCATAAACTATGATTGGTTTGAGTTTCTTTTGAGTTTTGAATAATATTATGTTGAGTTGATGAATTATATTGTTTGAATTGGTAAATTTGTTGTGGAAACATGTTTGTAAGCAAGATTAAAGATTGGGTCAAGTGAAATTTGTGTAAAATTTGAATAAAACATTATCCCCTCCTTGTATACCATGTTTGGCCTAGAGAGAGAGAAAAAGGTGTTAGATTTTTAATTGGTTTCTTAGTTGATTTGTGACACGACTAAAAGGTTGATGTCTTCTTCCAAGTGTAGAAGTGTCAAAGTAATAAATAACCCGACAAGACCGGGGTCGAACCACATAGAGGTTAACTATATAAACTACAAATAAGGAAATAAACAATAAAAGAAAAGGAAGTTAAAGACAGCTTTGAGATGTGATATTGATGTAAGGATTTAAACAAATATAAAACAATTATCAAGGTTAGAGGATCCACTAATGGTATTTCAAATAAGTATAATATAAACTCTTTTTATTATTCAACTGGAAACCAAACACAAAGGAGATTCCAATCAGATTATAAATTGTTAACATGATTACATTAGTTATCTTATTCAAATAATGCTAATACTTGTAAATGTTGTCAGGTATTCATAATGATAACTTATGTTAACAACAAATCAAGTTTCTTTCATATCACAGGTGTCGGTTATACCATACAGTTGGGCTATGAAAGTGCCAAGTATTTGTTGTACCAAGGTTTATACAACATAAATCTAGATTAATCATTTAACAAGCAAAGTATTAAGAGTGAATAAGATAACAAATACAAAACATGTTAGTATCAAACATTAAAGTCCATGTTGAGTTTGTATTATATTTATTCTTACACCGTTAGTGTAACCTTTTCACCTTAACATAATAAACTTAACTAAACATAATGAAGAAGAGAAACATAGATAAACAAGATAAGAACATAATTATATAAGTATAGTAAAGGAAATGAAAAGCATAAATAAGAGATTAAGGAAAATATAACATGGAATAAAACTTGAACAATACAAAATAAAAAGAAAGAGAGCGAGAGCAAGAGCAAGAGCAAGATCTTGATCTGAAAACCAAGATGCCTAAATCCATGGCAAATGCCTCCTTTTATAGGCTAAAATTCAGAACTATTGATTTGATGACTAATTGTTGAGTGGGTGGCCACCTCTTGACTCGGTAATAATCTTTATCTTTTTGTCTGCCGAAAACATCATTGCTAACATCAGAATTTGAATAGATGGTCTTCACAAAAGTTTTAGGAAATTATCTTAGTTTTATAACAAACAAAGAATTGGTGCATTTAGACTTCTAGAACTCGAGATATGGGCTGACCACTGAACAATGTCTGGGTTGTAGGACAGATTCTGACTTCTCTGTTGTTGCTACATTTTGAACTTGAAAACGACCCTTTTGAATATAGACTCATCATGAAAGTTTTAGGTCTATATCTTAGCTTTCCATACATATAAACCAAACCTAAATCTAAGTTTTATAGCTCCAGTTATGATCCAATAATCGAATGGTGTTCCAGTTTGGACTGAGCCAGCATCTCTTTTCTAAGCTTAGCCCTCTCTTTGTCTTCTCAATTTCAGTGGTTAAACTCATCAATCAATCGTTTGATTTATGTGATAGGCTTGCATTTAAAATGAACATTTACCATAAATTAAAGGTATCTTATATTATCAAACTTGTTATTATAAAACATGCTCTTAGTTAAGGAGTTATTGATACTTCAAATGCAAAATGATGATATAAAACCTTGATAAAAATACACTTTTAAGTACAAATCAATTTGCATTAATTACATGATGAATTAGATTAATTAGGATGAAAAATAAATTAGTTATGTGATAATTATGGAAAACTTGGAGAGAAAAAAAATTCATGCCTTATTTGAAGGTGAATTTCGGCCAAGACTAACGTAGAGAGATTGAATTTGTTGGTTAGAATTGACATGAAATTTATGTTTAATTGAGTCGTATAATGAAAATAATGAATGTGTAATATGGAATTGAAGAAAAAAATTGAAGAAAATTAAAGTCTTCTTTATTTATGAAATTCAGCTAAACTAGTGTTTAAACATAGTTATCAAACTTGACCTGAGGGTTTGACCCGGCCAAGGGGTTAGGTCGCGGGTTACATGGGTCAACCTGGGTAAGTTCAGAAAAATTAAAAAAAAATATTTAAAATTTTAATATTTCATATTAAAAAATTCATTTGAATATAGGTTATATATGTTGTAAATAATGAAGTTTAAAAGAATATATCAAAAAGTTTTTTATCTCACATTGAAAAAACATAATTTTTTTTTAACATAAAGTATATATACTAAAGGGCTTCAAATTTCACATTGAAAAAAATAACTTTTTTTCTTTGAAACATAGAGTACATATACTAAAGGGTTTCAAATCCTCAAATCTTACATTGAAAAGATATTATATTATCCTTTTAATTTGAAGTATTTAAACCAATTTTTTTTTATTCCATATTGAAAAAACATAACTTTTTTCTCGTGAATATAAAGTATATATACTAAAGGGTTTCAAATCCTACATTGAAAAAATAATTTTTTCCTTGGGAACATAGAGTATATATATACTAAAGGGTTTCAAATCTTATATTGAAAAAATAAAATATTCTTCTAGTATTTATATAGTGAACTTTGAAAAATGTTAATAACCAACTAAAAAAATATGAAAAAAGAGGGGTCTAGGAGAAAAATTACATTTGAAAAAAAAGGGTCTTGTCCGGGTTCTCCCGGGTCATAGGTCGATCCGCCAGGTCAACTGGGTTTTGTCGGGTTTTTACGCTGGTCGGTCTTTTTCCTTACCCGGACCAGTCTAGCCACCAGGTCAATTGGGTCCGAGGTTGACCCGCCAGGCCGGTTCGAATTTAATAACTATTGTTTGAATAATTGAATTTGCTAATTCAAATTTGTGTTTCCGCCTTTAGGGTTGTAACCACCACCATTTAACTAAAAAACATCTCTTCTACAAAGATCAGCTACTCCTATCAAATGTTTATATCTCATTTTCTTCAACGAACTCAACAACATCTTGTCCTTGATTAGCCATCACTGTATTTTCAAATTCTAGGCTAATTAGGTTGACACTTTCAAATGAATAAATGTCAAACTACATACCTCTAAATTGAGTAAAGTTGGATCCAAATAAAAAATGTGCACCCCCTTTACCAAGATCAAGTGGTCTTTAATGACAATGTGTCGGAGTTGCTCTAACAAGGCCTCGAAAGTGGTTAACTCAGTCATCAATGGCTGTGATACCCATTTCACAAAACCACTAATCTTTTTCATGTGTTCACACTCTAAGCCTTATCAGTGGGTTCTTATCAAAGGTTGGACATGTTTCTCTCAAGATGAAAAAGCTAGAAACAAGCTTCTTGGTCTCCATGTTTGGAAAAACCATCAAAACATCCAAAAACCAAGTTTGTTGCAAAACCATTATTGAAAAAAGCATAGGTACAAAGCTTATAACTATAAAACGTACTCCAGAACCCTCTCATTTTGATCACAGGGCTAACCTTTGATCAATCTATGTTTGAACTCATCAAAAACCCTAGTAAACCCTTATAAATACCTCCTGGAAAATCAAAGCAGATATGAGAAAAAAAGGGAGAAATGTTGATAAAGAAACTCTAAGTGTGAAGGTTTAAGAGCCTAATACAAGGATTTCTTAAGTTTTAAAAGGGCAGCAAACTTGTGGAAGCAATACCTTATAAGGAAAGCAAATAGGGTAGTCGGTACTCTAGGAGATTGAAGGTATACTTTCTAACCTAAAAGTGGAGTCCATGTGGCAAGCTAGAGTGATTTTTTTATTGTCATTTGGTCTGTATTTATATTTACAATCATGGAGATAAGATTTAGAATGATTGGTAAATAGTGTTGTGGTTGCCCCTTTTGTTACCATGATAGTTTGATTCTTTTTTTCTAAATTTTTTCTTATGTTTTAGATGTAACAAAAGTCTTTTATTTAAGTTGTTTTTTTTTTATATAAAACAATGTTGTTTTAGTTTAACTTAAGCAATGCATGTTAAAGTAATGATATTTATCCTAGATTTGTTAAGTCTGTTCATGACCAAAATAAGTTTAGAAAAATCAATTTTAAATCCATATTACATGAACATGTAGATTGTTTTAAGTTAATAATTTTTTTATTTGAAACTTCTTGCATAATCTAGATGATTTGATGTTGTTTGTTGGTTCTTTTGATTCAAATATGCTTAGTTATGGTAATGTGGTTTGTTAGAACTAAGAAAACATGTTTTAGAGGCCTAAAATTTCATTTCTAGGTTTAACAGAGACTGGTTTTATACCTGGGCATTTTTTGGGTTCTAAGGCAATGTTTTTCAAGTTCTTGAGAAGAACATTGTCTTAGCCTCATGATTTGGACTAGTTTTGGTCTAATTATTTGCATGGAACACTTCGGTTGACTTTATTAGTCAATAATTTAGGGTTCATTTGCATCGATAACATGTTTTTAATAGGTTTTAATCCTAGGGTCTTGATTTTGAAATCGAAACTCATTTTGACAAAATCATGGTTTTTTTAGTTATAATCGAAGTGCATGAATGCTATATTATTGATCCTTGCTTGATTTCCAACATGTTTGTGTCTTTGGTTTGTCCATGTCTAGTTTGATTTGAAATCTACATTGTTGGGTTCATGTTGAATGTTCTTCGGTGTTCTTCATATTCTTTGTTTTTCTAGGTTTTGATCAGTTTTGATAAAAACATTTTTGAGTTTTTGTATTCTTTTTAAGTGTTATTTTGTTGTGGATTCTGGTTTAGGTTTTGGTTTGTTTTCGAGTCTAACTAGTGGACTTTGGTTTAGTTTATGGTCGAAGCAAAAGTTTTGGGTCAACCTGGTCTGATCAAAATTAGGTTAAAGGTTAACGCCATGTTTGGCTAGCAGTGTTTTTGCTAAAGGTCTTCTTTGGCTTAAGGATGTGTTTAGCGAACACCCCTGAGCCTATTTTAAAAGTTTCGATTTGAAGGAAAAATGAGTTTTTTACGAAACATGGCTTTAAAAAACAATTTATGCTTGTTGCATACGGCCTAATCCTTATAAAAAATTGCATTTTATTTACAAAAGAAAAGGAGAAAAAAAATTATTTAGCATTGTTTTAGAAAAAATTTCGATTTTTGTTTTTGAAATTTACAATAAGTTTGTAAAATTTCTTAAGGATTTGGCAAATATTTCAACAATCCTAATTTTTTTCTCTAAAAATTAATGGTCAATATTCTTGTATAAATGTTGGACATACAAGTAAGCTGGTATTTAAATATCAGGAGTTGACTAGAAAATTCTCAGAATTATTTTGAATATTCACCAATTTTAATTGGGAGAATTTTTCACCTTAATATACGAGTTGTGGGAAAACGCTTTCGCTTTTCAGGATTGGTGAACCCTATCATGGCACCTACATGGATTCTTTCTATAATAATTTATAATTTATCTGGGCATACAAGCCCATAATAAATTCAAAAAGCCAGATTTAATCATAAGTGTAAATATTTATTCTAAGCCATAGACCAACCACCAGTATCAAACACTTTTAAACAACATCCAAATCACACAATGCAGCTTAGTTCAGGTAAGGTGCACTAGAGGTATTAATACCTTATTTATCCATAATCAGTCCCTTACCTTTAATTTTCAAATAAGACCAGTCCACATGAGTCTCTTAGTGACCCTAAACCAAACAATTAGGTGGCCATATCATGCGCATATGAGCAATATAATGGTAACTTCACTAGGGATCTTATGTTTTTTATAGTATTGGACTAGGCTTTGTGTGTTTTATATGATTTAATGTGTTTAAATTTTCACAATTGGCTTACTTCTTTTGTTACTTATTTATGCTTTAAAATGTTTTATCCTGCTCATACATGTACGTTGGATATGGATGAATGTCTTCATGCATCAGTAGTCTATTTGTAACATATCACTTTGGAATGCACACACGTGGAAACTCAAGGTTTGGTGGGGAGTAGCGGCGTACCCTATGACTTTCAATCAAGGTTTAAGTTCATGAAACTATCTGACTCTTTGCTAAGTGCTTGGACTGGTAGTGATTGGTATATATGTTTCATCCCACTACCTATTAAGCCCCTCGTATTACCTTCACGAGGGTAATCACTGAGACAACAAAAGACCATTTTGAGACTAGATAGTGCCTACCTTAATGTCTCACATAAAAAGACACAGAACCTAAATGTAGGATACAAGTTCCATAATTAAACATTGTTGCATTAGACATGCTAAACCCTAAAAAACATCTTAAATTGCATGACTTAGGGCTGATAAAATGACCACCATTAAAGAGATGGCATCTATTGAATACGAGTTAGATTTTGAATCCCTACAAATGTTAGAAAGATATTTTCTAAGACTGGATGATAATCAATAGCACCCATAAAAAAATGTGTGGCTCTGGAAATGACTTGAAGAAGCTCATCTCACACATGAAAAGCATCAATGATGATGGGTTTTTGAAGAAATATGGCAGGATAGTGGAAATCACAAAGGTGTCCATGCATAATTCAACATTTTTAGGACCTCGAGTACTGGTGCTTCACTTTTAGGAATGTAGACACGTGTCCTACTTTTGAAGAGTATGGATTACTGACTCGATTTCCTTAAAATGTATATAAAGTCTACTTCCACCAAAGGCGCAACCAAATGCTAATTGAATTGGCTAAATTGATCAAAGTTTCAAATCTCAATAAGATATTAGAAAAAAGTGCTAGTGGCCTAAAGTGGAAACGAAGAGGTATTTGAAAGGAGGAAGAATGACTCTAGATTTTTGAAGAAAATGGTAGAATACTTGCTTTAGAAATCTTCAGGATGGTGTTATTTCCAAACTTCACTGGAATAATTAGTTTAGAGGTGGCTACAAATTTCGTTGCATATGAAAACACCCATTCGCAGAAACTATCTTAACATTCAACCATTGTAAGAGGGTTCGCAATGGATCAATGAGACGTTATGAACAGTTGTTGTACATATAGTTGATTAGCTATATAGAAACCAAAAGGCTAGTATTTAACAACTTATAGTGGTTTAGTTAAAGACCATTAAAGATAGTTAAAGAAGAGAAGCGAAAGACTTGAGCGAGGAAAACCAGAAATTAAAATTGTATGGAATCCCACAAGGAGAAGTGAAGTGGAAAGCCCCATGGATGAGAGCAACAGAATGCTTAATAAGTTGTAGGCAAAGATGATGGGTTCCTCTTATTAAAGTGATTGGATATGTCAATTATGCATCCACTTTGGTTGTAAGGCAACTTGAAGGCATATAACATATGCTAAGGATGGTCGGGTTATCCCAATTCTCCAAGTTATTCAAGGACTAATCTGCTTTGGAAGTTATGGAGAACATCGAGCAAGATTGAAAGCTTCTAGTGTTGGTCAAGAATGAACAAGATGGTTTGAGAGATCCAGTTACTAGTGAAAAGCATATAAAGTGGAGAAATCTATCACTAATCACCATTCCAATGACTTTTGGATTTGAAGCCAAGACTTCGCAAGCTGTTGAACCAATTAAAAGAAAAAGGATTGTCAATAAGGAAGAGTTGGGAGAACAACTTAAAAAGCTCTAAATAAAAGTGAGCACCAGTAAAGCCCTTAAAATATCCCTCAAGGAGCAACTCCTCATTAAAGAGAAATTAAGAAAGTTTGTAGAACAACAACTAGAGGAAAATGACAAGAAAATCATGTCTTTAAAAAAGCAATTGAAAAAAGAAAAGGAAGCTAGAAATTGAGCTAAGGAAGAATGAAAAGAATTGGGAATACATTGGATGCAAACTAGTACTGAGCTAGAGGCTTTGAAATCCAATTTCAATTATTGCTATAAAAAAAGGGGTTAATATGTCTTCAAAGACCCGGGTTGAGTTAGATTATCAGATTAAGAAAAATAAAAGGTTAACAAGAAACATGTGATGCTGTAAAGTGAGCTGGTTGAAGCAAAAGCCGAAAGAAAAAGTTGTCGAGGTCTTTAAAATTGATTTGGATAATAAGAGAAATGAGATCAACGTGCTAGACAAGAAGCTCGACAAAGAAAAGGCTAAGGTAAAAAATTTGGAAGAAAAGAACGGATTACTCAAGTGCCACAACCAAATTATTGACACCAACAACAATCAACTGAATAGGAACATGTTACTCTTGGAGAATATGAGAAACATAGATGAGCAGATTGACTGAGCCTCTGTCTATGCTCGAAGAATTTGCCATAATAGCTGACAAGTTGGAAGGGATGTCAATCGATATCAATAAAGCATGGTTGAGACTGATGTTTTTCTTAGGGACATAGAAAACAAAGGCTTTTCCTTTTTCCTTATAAATGATGATGATGAGTAAACTAGCTTTTAAATGTAAAAGTTTTCATTAAGTATTAATGAAAAGGTCTTAGACTCATCCTTTTGAGCAATACCTCTTTGTCATGAGTGTATTTTTATTAAGCATTGGCTTAGATTAAAATGTCTCAACAACTACGAAAGGATCAAACCCCTACCCGTTTATACAAGAATGGTAGCCATATATCAGCCCGGGGTATAGCTAATCCATATCCAACATACATCATCATGCATAATCATATATCTATATGCATTTATAAATTATGGAATGTGCATGGCATGCATTCAAAATATAGGTCTCTCTACCAAAGTCTATAATAACAGGCTTTGCAAAAGGATGAAAAATGAAGAGATGGCTCACCTCGAGGCCCCTACCAAAAAGAGCTGGAAGATGTTAAAAATAATATGGATCAGATGGCTAGCTTACTTGAGCAACTCTTGCAAGAGCAGTATGGGGAAAGGCCATCCAATCATCAGCTAACCATGTTACTGCCGCCAACAACTCTAGTTATCCTCACAAAACTTGGGGGGAAATCCTGCTACTAGACTATAATGAACAACAAGCATTTTGATAACTCATTTTGATAACTCGCTCGATTATGCCTACTTGATTATGGGAAACTCCACCGAATATTTTTTTGATGTTGTTATTACTAAGAGAATAGAACAAGGGATAAGAGTTGGTAGATTATTAAAACCTACCGAGAATAAGGGGTTTGCCAGAAGAAGAAAGGATGCTAAGGTGAGCAATGTGGAAAAAGAGTATAAAAGTAAAAAGAATTACCAAACCAAAAGCTACCAAAACTTGTCTTCCCAAATATCCAGTATTAAATTTGTAAAAAGTGTTGAACGAGGCATATATGCCTCAAGACATGGCCCAAAAAACTATAAAGCATATGGTCGGAAGAATCCATATGACAAATTGCCTATACTTCATTGAAGACGAGCTTGTTGCTAGAGGAACAGGTCATAATTAACCTCTATGCATCACTTGAGGTGCACGAATTGCACCATTAGCAAAGTATTGGTGGAAAATAGTTTAGCTTTAAATGTACTCCTAAAGCATGTGCTAGATGAAATGTCAGTTGATTCAACACATATGTTGTAAAGCTCTATGACAGCTAGAGCTTATGATGGTTCCCTAAGGCAAATGTTAGGGACCATTGAAATAGAGCGGTTAATTATATTTTTAGTAACTTTGCAAGTGATGGACATCCACCCGTCACACAATATGTTATTAGAAAGGCCTTGGATACACGTCGTTGGCGTCGTGGAATCATCATTGCATCAGTATTTAAAGTATATTTTGAATGTAACATTTTTAACAGTTAAGGCCGAAGAGACCTTGTCAATGGTATAGAATATGACAATTCCCTATATAGAATATGAAGGGAGCAAAGATGAAAATCTCCATGGTTTTGAAATTGTTAATATAAAATGGGTGCAAAAAAAAACGGTATTGAGGAAACTAGTAATGTTAAAAGCTACAAGAATAACAACCAAATATTTCTTAAAGCATAGACTCCCTTTCCAATGTGATCTTATCTCTAGAAATCTTAAGAGGATAAGTCCGATAAGGTTGAAGACTGTAAATCAAAGATTTGAGCTCTACTTTAAGCCTGGAAAGAGAGACTATAAAAGAGCTGCTGATATTAAACAAAACAAAGGTTGGCTAAGTTGAAAGGAAAGGAACTAGAAAACGAAGAGATTTTCATCCCACAGACCCAAGTATCATTCCCCAAGGCCACTTATATAAGAAACTCAAAAGATATGACAGATGTTCCTACCCAAGACTTAGGTACTATAGGCATCAACACATTGGAAAAAGATAACAGTATGGTCGATCTCAGTCGCTGCTAGAGAGAGAAGTTAGAGAGATGCTCTACTTTAAACCTAGAAATAGAGATTATAAAAGAGCTACTGATATTAAACAAGAAAAAAGGTTAGCCAAGTTGAAAGGAAAGGAACCAGAAAAAAAAAATTTCCATCCCACGGACCCAAGTATCATTCCCCAAGGTCGCTTATATAATAAACTCGAAAGATATGACAAATGTTCCTACCTAAGGCTTGGCTACTATAGGCATCAACACATTGGAAAAAGATAACAGTAAGGTCGCTCTCAGTCGTTGCTAGAGAGAGAAGTTAGAGAGATGCTCTCCTTATTCTAAAGTTCTCCTCATGACATGCAGCCTCTGAGTCTCATTTGGAGATTATTTATTCATTGTTGTTTCTAGCCCTTCCTCCATTGCCAAAGATAATCAGCGTATATTTTTTTACTTCTCTTGGATTCAGAGACAAATTCAAGAACAGTCTCAGATCTATTCATGTTTAGGTGTGCCTCTAGCAAACCCAACTCCACTATCTCAGCCCTAACTAGAGGGTCCAGTGGGTATGGAGATGAATGAGTCTATCCCTCTAAAAATGACTTTCTGGTGGTGGTTTGTTCTGTCGAAGCTCGTGTTGATGATTGCCAAGGCATCAACGGGTGTCTTCAATGTTCAGGTTCTTTTTTCTCCAGATCTGGAAGAGGTAGGCACACTCCTACCCCTTCCACTCTATAATGTGCTTTCTACGGTTTTTGCAGAGGGTCTTATAACCCTTTGCACTATCATGAGTTGGTAAACCTCATGAAGATTTTGCACCTAACTTGTTGTTGCTGGTTGTGCTGTCTGGTTTCTAGTTGCTTTCTTGTACCCTGCTATGTCTGATTTGTTAGAGGCATCAATTGAAAAGTGATCAAAGATCAAGTTCTATGTAAAAAATGAGACTTTAACATGTTAATTGGTAAATATTACAGTACAACAATAACACATATAACTGCTAGAAATGATTCATGCAAATAATGAGTATGAATTCCACTAGAATTTAGATTGTAAAGTCCTTATCTATCGAAAACAACTTATATAAGATTAGGATTGTAAAATTCCATCGCTGTAATATTGTAAATAGATCATTCAAAAGCTAAAAATGATGACCAACTCCATATAAACAATTTCTCCACAAGCTTTCGACAATTTTTCACATTATTTCTTTTATTGAAATTTATAACTTTTTTTAATCGCTTTCTTTACAACTTTTGTTTATATCTATCTCCCCTTCTTTATTATTTTCCTAGTTTTGACATTTCCTATTTTTTCTCTTAACCCGGTAAAGCTAAGTTAAGAACTTCACACTTTGATTTATTTATGAGACTCTTACCTACCTCTACTTATAAATATGTTTCTAATTATAGTTTCTCCTTAATAAAAGGAAGAAATGAATAACAATTAATTTATACAGCAAAGAATCAATGATTACCAATAGATTGGTTATCTAACGAATCGACAATATCTAATGTCAAAAAATAAGTGTAACACTCTATAATTTCTACACATAAAATAGCTTTCTTAATCCTTGGACTCAAGAAAATTAAGGTAAATTTTATATTTTTTTTACAGAGTTTAAGACTATTACAGTTTGTTCCTTACACTTTGATTTCCCTTTATTAAGCTAAACTATAAGGAATTCAACAATCTACAAACACAGTTTTCATAAATATTTTTACTTCCCACTTTATAGGGAGTCAATAAATGATATTCAAAATCAATTTTAATTTCATAACCAGAAACTTAGTTTATGCATCATTTTCTTATTGACATCAACACTCATCAACTTAACCATTCTCAGTTTCGCTATTTACATCCAAATTCATTATTTGAACCATTCATGCCAGATTTATATAGGTATCTATACACCCATCATGTCATCCAATAAACAAATTTCTCTACCCAAATATTAATTAATTGTAAACCTCATCTAAAAGTACTAAAGTTAGGAAGATCATGAAATTTTAAAATGGTGGAATTGAATATAGATGAAGGATTAAATTGATATTACATGATTTAGAAGAAAACAAATTATGGGGACAACAAGTCAGAAATCAGTCGACTAATTCATTTAACAAACCCAAATAGTTGACCAGTTCATCATGAATAAACGAGGGGTCAAATTATAAATAGCTAAAAATTGGTTGCACATGCCTCATTAAGCAGTGAAGCTATGTGATAGGTTTAGAAAAGGGGGAATTAGGTTTTTCTTCTCTTCTTTCTACTTTTATTAGGGATTTGCTTAAATAAAGTAAAGATAAAAGGGTTTGAGGAAAATGTATTCTTCCTCTTAACATTGCTTTTAGTCAAGACATGATAAATTATGAAATTGCCTTGATTGTTGTGGTTGTGGCAGAATGTATTTAATAAGTGTGATTAGATATTATTTAAAGATGATTGAATTATCATTAAGGATTGAAAAATAAAGATACTATGTTTAATAGCATGAGAGCTTGGTTCCAATAGATATATATAATGAAAATGAATCTAAATGAAATGATAATTTAATTTGAGAATATAATTGATGATGATGGTGCAGAAGATGTTTTAAGGGCTTTATAAACAGTAAGGGCTATTGTTTGTCAGTAAGCCCTAAATAGGTGTCCTATACCTTGATCTCTTTATTTATATGTTGGTTTGTTATTCACTATATATTTTTTAACTATGCAATTGCATGATTATAATTGAGAGAATAAGCATGTTTGTCTGATATAGGAGTAAATGAAAGACTTATTGGCTTCCAAATAGGAATGTTGCTTTGATTGGTATCTAGTTGGGATTACCAGATTATTAGCTTGTGAATGGGAATGCTGGATTGATAGGCATATGAATAGGATCACTGAATTGATTGGTATCCAGTTTGGAGTATTGGATTATTGGCTTTCGAATGGAAACACCAGATTTATAGGCATCCAAATGGGATTATTGGATTGATTGGTATTCTGTTTGGATTACCGGATTATTGGCTTCCGAATGGGAATGCCGAAATTGGTAGGCATCTAAATGGGAATATAGGATTGAATGGTGGTATCCAATTGCGATCACCGTATTGTTGGTTTTCAAATGGGAATTTTATTATTATTATTATTATCTATCAAAATTTTAGCAGAGTCTTTCTTGTACCGGGAGGTTCCAGGTTATCGACTACCTAACACCTTAAGAAAGAATTAATTCAAGAGTGTGCTAATATCCAATATGATTTGTTATCTTTCCTTTAGATATGTAACTCACATTGTGAAAATATGTTGACATCAAGGCATCCCCTTGATATCATTAGCTTTCCCTGATTCCTGGGCGTAGGTAATCAAGTACATTTTCTTTTCCCAAATACATTGGGGATTTTTATGCTGATGCTAATAAATCCCATTAGCATTATTAGTCTACCTAACCCGGGATCAACTAATTAATACCAAAGTAATGTTGATATCAATGAAATCCATCGATATCATTAGCTAACCAAACTCAAAGTAGCTAATCACGTCCTTTTAAATATTTTAATTTATTCTTTGGTAATGTCAATGTCAAGAATCCTTTAACATCATTAACGACCATGTTAGGAGTAGCTAATCAAGTTCCATATAATACTGATATCAATGTAATCCATCGATATCATTAGCTATCTGAACTCGGAGTAGTTAATCAAGTCATTTCATGAACTTCTTGGAGCATTTTTTTTTTTTGTCCTATCCAAACATCTCAACAATGTTCCATCAGATTACTTCTTGTATAACACATTTGCATTGAGGTAATATAGTCCATGGCTAACCTTTATAGAGTTTTCATAACTGTATTGATGCCCTCGGGGGATACTTTTGGTGTTGGATAAATTATTTAATATCATAATACCACAGATTCCTATCAACTTCTCCTTCAACTGAGCAACAGCGAACCAGATAATTTATGACTTCAATACTTATAGGTTATACTCTGTTTGCATAATCAATTTTGGCCATGAAAGATAGCATAATCAATTTTGGCCATGAAAGATAAAGTGACCAAAGTATCAGCAAATTGGTTTTGGTCTCTCCCATATTAGTGAATTCTATCTCGTCAAATTATTTTACTGGTTTGGACAAATATTCTTGATATGGCCTCAACTTCACATCTTTTATTCTATCATTCTCCTTTCATATGGTAGATTATCAGCATTGAGTCTTCATAGACATCAAGTTTCTTTATCTTCAATTCTAATACAGCTTTTAATTCGAAGATGTAAGCTTCATACTTGGTCATATTATTGGTGTACTTAAACTGCAATTTGATCGAAATAGGATATTGCTTTCTATTAGGAGAAAATCACTACTCCTGCTTCATTGCTATATACATTTATTGCTTCGTTAAAATATATTGTCCACTAGTCTGGTTCTTCTTCTTTTTCTACTACAAGTACATCTTTATCTAGGAAATAAAAATTCAAAAGCTCATAATCTTCAATTGCATTGTCTACCAAATGACCATTGATAGCACTTCCTTTCACGACTTTTCTTGTCATGTACACTATATCATACTCAGCCAATAACACCTGTCATCTTGCTATTCTGCTTGATAAATAAGGTTTTTCAAAAATATATCTAATAGGATCCAGTTTTAAAATCAGTCATATAGTGTAATACAACATGTACTGTCGAAGTCATTTTGCAGCTCATACAAGTGCACAACAAAGCTTATCTACCATTGTATATCTGGATTTGCAATCTGTGAACTTCTTACTCAAATAATAGATTGCTCTCTTTTTTCTACCAAACTCATCATGTTGCCCGAGTACACATCCCATTACTTTTTTTGTTGTTGTTGGATATAGAATCAATAGTTTGCCAAGCATGGGAGGCATCAACAAATGTAGATTTTGCAAATACTGCTTGATTTTATCAAAGGTTTCTTGGCATTCCTTGTTTTATAACCTATGATTTTTTTTTCAAATGAGTCTGAAGATTGGCTCACAAGTTGCTATCATTTGAGATATAAACAAAGCAATGTATTCAAACGACCTAAGAACCCTCTTACTTCTTTTCATGTTTTAAGAGCTGACATTGCCTGACTTGCTTTTACTTTATCAGGGTCGACTTCAATACTTTGGCTACTCACCATAAATCCTAGCAGCTTTTCAGATTTCGGCCCAAATTAGCATTGTACAGGGTTAAGCTTCAATTAATACCTTCTCAACTTTTCAAATAGCTTTCTCAAATTCTGACAATGGTTTTCTTTTTTTTTGGATTTAGCAATCATGATGTCCATATACACTTCAATTTCTTTATGCATCATGTCATGAAACAAAGTTACCATTATCTTTTGATAAGTTGCCCTAATATTTTCAGTCCGAATAACATCACCTTGTAGCAAAAGGTTCCCCGCGGAGTAACGAATGTTATCTTCGATGGTTATACCTAGAGAAACCATCCATGAAGGAGTACGTTGAACTTCATGTCGCATTATCAATCAAGACATTGATATATAGCAAAGGAAAGTCGTCTTTTAGTCTTGCTTTTGTTTAAATCCCTGTAATCTACACATCTCTGATTTTATCACCTTTCTTAGGAACTACTACTATATTAGATACCCATTATGGGTATATCGACTTTCACCTTGAGCACCATATCTAGACGAGTTCTTCATAATTTATGTTTCACATGTATACTTCCTTAATGGTACCATATATACTACAATGTTAGTATCTAAATCAGGCATCTTTGTGTAAGACCAAGCAAACACATCGACATACTCACATAGTGGTGAGATCAAGTTTTCCCTTTTCCTAGCAGTGATTACAGTCCTTATTTTCAATTATCTTTCATCCTACCCTGTACCAACATTAATTATTTCTAATTCTTCTTTTGTTGATTTCCAAACTCACTCTGATTGCTCTACTAACCTAGCAAATTCTAAAGCATACCATATGTCCTTAGCATTTTTTTTTTCAAAAAGTAATCCTATTAAACTCACTTATACTTAATGCATAATACAAAATATCCATAGCTTTAGCATTCATAGATAACAACTTTTTATCACTATCGGTATACTCACTTCTATCCTTAAGAATAACTATACCATCTTTAATTTTAGTAGGCTTATGGAGTCCATTTTCAATAGATAGTCATGGATCATAATCAATAGATTGAAGATATATAATCATCCTAACTTTCCAATAGGCATAGTCATTACCATCAAATAAAAGTGACCTAAAGGTTGATGATCCTGCATTTTAAACATTAAAACTAGTGGTTACCATTCTACTCAATGTCTAAGCAAACTTATATAAATAAAAACCTTACTCTAATACCAATTAATGTTCTAGGATTAAGATAACAATAACATCCAAGGGAGGTGAATTAGGTGTTCTACTATATTAACAAATAACGCAATTTAAAACAATTAAGCACACTCACAATCAACAAAATAACCAAAAAGGATGGGCACTCCTACTATTTCAAATTAATTATTTTTTTAATACTCTAAAGAGTATCATAAAGAAAAAGTAAATTTAATGTTGAAAAATATTAACTAATTTTATATTTCTCTAAAAAATCATTAAAATTTATCAATAACTTTTAGTAAATTGGAATAAATATGTTTGAAAAATAACACTTAGAGACCATCGCTCTCTCTAGCACTCTTTTCTTTCTATTACTGGGCATTGATTTTTCATGAAGAAAAACAAACGCCATGTGTCATAATGCTATTGGTGGGGTCATTTCTAAAGTTTTTTGTTATATCATATATATATAAAGATGTGTAATAAACACATTACATAACATTGAATTGTTACTATAAACTATTGTTCTAGGATTAAGACAACAATAACACCTTGAAGGGGTGAATTAGGTATTTAACTAATATTAACAAATAATACAATTTAAAACAATTAAGCACAATAAACACAATCACGAACAATATAATTAAAGTGCTTAAAAAAATAGGTAAGGGAAGAGAGACTGCAAACTCGGTTTTTAACGTGGTTTGGCAAGCCTACATTCACACCTCAAATACCAACCGTACTTGAGTATTATACTCTTTTACTAATTTAAGTTAAAGATACAATATCTTTGATGAATCCATAACAAGCTTCTACACCACTTGAAGATGTCTCATTCTCAAGATTTTTTCTTGGTGACAATACCTCACCAATACCAAAAGTTTATCCAAACTCTCAAGTTTTTACAAGTGTGATTTTTTAGTTACAAGATACTCTCTTAATAGGGTGGATTTTAAAATTGAGAATATATGATCTATATAGCTCACTTAATAGTAGTTAAAGGATTTGAAAGTGTTTAAGTGTTATGAAAATGAGAATATATACTCTTGTACAAGAATATGAAGGTTTTAATGCATAAATATGAGTATGATTAAGAATTGATAATTTTGAAGTTGTTTTGCTCTTATATATATAACAAAAACTATTTATTGTTGGTCCTCTACCAGATGAAACGGTCGATCACTTCAATTGGTCAAGACAAACGATTCCTGCAAATTCTCAAGTGTTCATCTCTGATGAACAAACGATTAACCAATTCAGTTGGTATAGCCAAGCGGTTGAGCGCTTCAACATAAAACCTAAATTTAACAATTTTAAACCTGATGAATCTTGAACCGACTAAATGCATATCAATCTTATAATGCATGCAGTGTGAAGTGTGTGAATTCATTTTAATTTGTGCTATCAAGTAAAATGGAAAATTTTATATAATTTGCATTAAAATGAATACTTATGAACTAAGTCTTTACTTGCTTTGCATCTTAGACATATTGATTGATTTCTTCATTCAATTATTCATGCTTGTTGCTGTGTTTTTCATATAAAACATGTTTAAATTTATTTTCAACCAAGCATATCATTAGTCCAATTTTATTTAAATGTTATCATCAAAATATATAAATATTAATATGTAACCCAAAGATCAACTTAAACAACATTGATCCCAGATTAATCAAGAACTCTAATTTTGATTTATACAATGTTATTCCTTCAAAAAAATCCATAACTTTTAGTACGAAACTCTGATTAAGTCGAATCTTATGTCACTAGAAAGCTAATGAGATGTACTTTCTGACCATAAAAATTTTATTTAAATACAAAAATACTTCTAAAGTAATTTTATAGCCTTGAAAATCCAGTATTAACACCAAAAAAAAAGGTTTCAATTAAGCACATTGAAGGTACATCACAAATAGTCATGAATATTTATATGAACACGAAAACAATTAACAACAAGTTTTGATATCAATGAAGAATAACATATATTCATAACAGAAGTAAACATATATTCATAGCAGAAGTAAGAAGTTAATTGGACATACATTTCAAGCTCAAATATTCAACAAAATTAAAACTAAACTGTTTTACAAGTCAATAAAGGAACAACCAACTATTTATTTTGATTACACGCGTCAAAAAATTTTTCTACTCTTCAATAATCCTTTAAAATCAATATTGATGAAGACCTTTTATGTAAGGTTAGATCTCTTCTCACATTGAACTCTTTAACTTATTGTTTGGGCTCAAAAACTCATGCTATTAAGAAAAGAAGCATTCTCTTAGTTTTTAACTAGTTAGGTGGACCGCGCTATACCGCGGGCTCACCTTTAACTTTCAAAAAAAATTGAAGCAAAACCCAAGCCTATTTGGGTCCTGCCAAGCTAGGTCCCAAGCATATCTAGGTCCTGCTACGGCTAGAACCCAAGGCTATTTTGGGTCCTACCCAACCTAGCCCAAGTCTAGCCTTGAGTTAGCCTTGGACCAGGTTCTGCATGACCTAAGGTTATTTGGGTCGTGTACATAGCAGGACCCAAGTTTATTTTTGGATCCTGCAACTAATAATTTGATATAATTTGTAAATGAAAGTAAATGTAAAATTAAGTGTAATCTGATAAAATTATTATTACAATACATTTAGTAAAATTAGTAAATGATATAACATTTTCTTTCAAATTCATCAATTATTTTATTAATAATATTAATTATAATAAAATATCTTCTTATAAATTTTACTGAAAATAATAATATTTATAATACAAATCATAATATTTTTAGTATTAATATTATTAATTATTATAAAAATAATATTATTTATAACTCCAAAAATAATAATATTTTTGAGATTAATACTATTAATTATACCAAAAAAATATATTAAGAAAAAATATAATAATAATTTTAATATTAATTATACCAAAAAAATAATATTAAGAGAACAAATAATAATAGTTTTGAGATCAACACTATTAATTAGACTAAAAAATAATAATATTTTTAACACCAATACTATCAATTATACCAAAAAATATATTAAGAAAAAATATAATAATTCTTTTAATATTAATTCTATAAAAAAATATCAACAAACCAAACAATAATATTTTTACTATTAATACTCTAAAAATTAATTACACTAAAAAAAGAATATAAAGAAAACCAATAATAATATTTTTTTATATCAATACTTGTAATTATACTAAAACTGTAGGCAGCCCAAGCACCACATGGCGCTTGGGCTACACCCAAGAGGAAGCAAAGCAAGCATCAGGTGGTGTTGTGTTGTCGGCCTAGAGTGGAGATACCCAAGCACAACATGGCGCTTAGTTTGCCCGCAGCCAGCACCCAATGCTATTTTGGGTCCTGCCCTGCCAGTCCCAAGGCTAGCCTTGGGCCATGCCTAGCAATGCCCAAGCCAAAGCGCAATATGGCGCTTGGACTGCAACGCAAAGGAAGCATGTCAAGCGCCACATGGCGCTTGGGCTGTCCGCTCTTAGGAGGGAATCAAAGCGTCACGTGTCCCAACATGGTTTGTTTCATAGTAATAACAATTTTTTAAAATTTATTAATGATGATAATGATATTTACACTCTTATAAATTTTAATGAAAATAATAATATTTATCATACAAATAATAATATTTTTAGTAGCAATAATATGAATTATTAAAAAAATAATATTATTTATAACACCAAATATAATAATATTTTAGAGACTAATACTATTAATTATACCAAAAAAATAATATTAAGAGAACAAATAATAATAGTTCTGAGATCAACACTATTAATTAGACTAAAATAATAATAATAATATTTTTAACACCAATACTATCAATTATACCAAAAAAATAATATCTTTTAATATTAATTATACAAAAAAATAATATCAACAAAACAAACAATAATATTTTTACTATTAATACTCTAAAAAATAATTATACTAAAAAACAATGTTAAGAAAACTAATAATAATATTTTTAATACTAATACTTTTAATTATACTAAAAGTGTAGGCAACCCAAGCACCACGTAGCGCTTGGGCTGCACCCAAGAAGAAGCAGACCAAGCATCAGGTGGCGTTGTGCTGCCATCCTAGGACTGTGCGTCCCAAGAGCCACGTGGTGCTTGGTTTGTCTGCGGCCATCACTAAATGCTATTTTGGATCCTGCCCTGTAAGGCCCAAGGCTAGCCTTGGGCCTTGCCTGGCAGTACCCTAGCCAAATCGTCACCTAGCGCTTGAACTGCATCACAGAGGAAGCATGTCAAGCGCCACATGGTGCTTAGGTTGGCCGCCCTCAAGAGGAACCCAAGTGCAACATGTTTCAATGTGGTTTTTTTCATAGTAATAGCAATTTTTTAAAATTTATTAATGATGATAATAATATTTACACTCTTATAAATTTTAATGAAAATAATAATATTTATTATACAAATAATAATATTTTTAGGAGCAATAATATGAATTATTATAAAAATAATATTATTTATAACATCAAATATAATAATATTTTAGAGATGAATGCTATTAATTATACTAAAAAATAATATTAATAGAACAAATAATAAAAATTTTGAAATCAATACTATTAATTAGACTAAGAAAATAATAATATTTTTAATACCAAAACTATCAATTATACTAAAAAAAATATTAAGAAATAATATAATTTTAATATTACTTATACTAAAAAAATAATATTAACAAAACAAACAATAATATGTTTGCCATTAATACTCTAAGCATTAATTATACTAAAAAAAATATTTTTAATACAATATACTGAAAGTATAGGCAGCCCAAGCGCCAAGTGGCTCTTGGACTGCACCCAAAAGAAAGGAAATCAAGCACCACGCGGCGCTTGGGTGGCCATCTTGTGGGAGTTGCAGCCAAAGCACCACGTGCGCTCTTGGTCTGCCCCAGCACCCAAGGCTTGGCAGACCATGCGCACCAGGTGGCAACACGCCTGTCATCCTGGTCTGCCCCCAACCCCAAGGCCGGGCAGACCGAGCGCCTGAGGGCAGCAGCCCCAGGGGGTTTGCCTCCAGGCTGGCGCCCCTGCCCCCTACCCAACCATACCCCTGTCAAACAGTATAATCCACAGTGAAAGCTCTCATAGTTCACACTGAAAGCACTCACAATGCATCTATAGTGTAGCATCGTGCAATCCATAGTGAATTCACTTACAGTAAACAGTATTCCACGCTACAATGAAACACTGATCAGTTTTAGTTATAATTAATTATTATAACTAAGAGAATTAACTCTCTTTATTAAATAAGGATAGTGGAAAGATATTTTCTTTCTAATAAGATAAAATCTCTCTTTACTATGTCAAATTGTCTAACAGTTTGACTTTGCATTTTCTTTTCTTTTTTTTCATTCAATTTCAATAGAGCCTAACTATGAACATCCAAATATAAAATAGACTCAAAAAGTCTAACATAATCAAAGTTAAATTGGCTACCACTACAAAGTGAAGGATTATTATTGCCTCTTCTTGTAATGAAATATTTTTTCAACCAGTCTTTGAAAAAAAAAAAACCCATGATCTCCTTGTAATTAAGTGCAAATCGCTCACCACTACTTAGGTCATAGAATCATTAGTAAATGTCTAACACAATGAAGATTTTGTAATCACATTTGCATGTTTTCGTTTTTCATTTGAATTCAAAATTTTGAATCCATTACAATCCTAGTATCAATATATCTATATCCGATTAAGTTCATTTGTGATGATGTTCTAAACTTTAATCACGTTATATGATGTAAAGATCCATATTGTTATATATTAAGACAACTAATATAATATTTTCATTTAAAAAAACTAATGTTTTCATCCATGTAAAATTGTTCACCTTTTCTAATAAAAAAATCCAAACTAAAAATGCATGATTTTTTAGTTTGTCATTTAATAGAAAATTGGTTCATTACATTCATCATTCATTAGAAAATTTCTTTTCATTAATTTTAAGATTTTTTAATTTCTTTTGGTTTGGAGGTTAATTCATTTTGTATGTAGAAAATTTATCAGATTTGTTTACTCAATCTTTGTTATGTGATCTTTTTTTCTTTTGAACTAGTGGGAAATAGCAGACTAGTGGTCCACCACTATGTGGTCTATTTTTCAATTGATACAAAGAAACGATAAAGGCAAAACAAAAAAGAATAAATCACGTAAAAATCAAATTAAAGTCATTATAGTTTTATGTACCTTATTGATTTTTTTCATAACCTGTTTTTTATTCTCAATTTTTCAATGTATTCTTTTAAAAAGAAATTCAAAACAATATATATTTTGAATGAAGTTCAATCAATTTTTGTTATTTTATGAATTTTATTTATTTATTTATTGTATGATAAGATAGGTAAATAAAAATAATAAAGAGAATTTAAGGAGTAAAATTGGAGGCAAGAATATTAAAAAAGAGGACTAAACAAGAAGGGACAAAAAAACATATAATGATAAGATAAGATTGTTCAAAAAATAAAAAACAAATAAGGGACCAAACAAAATTAAAAAATTGTAGATAAGAGATCCTACATATTAAAAAAAAATTAATTAATTAGAAATCTATAATCACAAAGGAAATAATATAAGAAAATTTTAATAATACTTTTTTTTCTTGGTTTAGTTTTTCTTTTTCTACATAAAATTTCAAACAATATAAATAGAAAGGATCAATACCTACATGAAAGAGACACTCTTGCAAAGAAAATCCAAGCTAACAAAAGCGAAAAGCAAAAAGCAAAAAATAGTCTCTCCAATTTTTCTTCCAAGCTGCCCACGCATACTGCCAACACCAGATTCTGACCAACAGCTCCTCCACAAGTGTCGGCCACTTACTACCTTTCTCTTCCACACCAGCAGCCGCCAGAGCAACACAAGAAACAACAGCATTACCAACAAAATAGCAGCAGCAGTGATAGAGAAAACAAATCAGAACTTACCAAGCCTCGATCTCTTAGTACAGGAGGCAGTGATATACATCGTCGGTGTAAGAAGCAAGAGGGGGAGGAGTAGCCCCAGAGCCACTGATCCATGATTCCACGTGCCTTCTAGACCCACCGGTGCATGCGACGAAGCCCCATAAGCCAGCTGATCTCTTTGCGCAAGACCACCACTTGCCCCCACTGTTCGTTTGTTTTTTTTTTTTTTTT
>Ga0325410_1000761_pt1 | contig 34125 bp, 23 predicted proteins | sample PopdelMetagenome_16_FD_206182 | JGI IMG/M metagenome (GOLD analysis project Ga0325410, IMG submission 206182) | Populus deltoides microbial communities from Bellville, Georgia, United States - Xylem-PdIQD-R3 | ecosystem: Host-associated > Plants > Phyllosphere > Stem > Wood/Secondary xylem...
CTCTCTCTCTCTCTCTCTCTCTCTCTCTCTCTCTCTCTCTCTCTCTCTCTCTCTCTCTCTCTCTCTCTCTCTCTCTCTCTCTCTCTCTCTCTCTCTCTCTCTCTCTCTCTCTCTCTCTCTCTCTCTGGGGTTTTGCTAAGCCAATTATACATAGAAAATAGAGTTTTTTTTTTTTAAATAATGTGTGGATTATAATTGATTGAATGAGTATAAATTAAAAATAATTTTTATAACAAAAAATATTTCTAAATTAAAAGTAAAATAGTTAAGACTTCTAATTCAATTCATTTTCACATAAATTTTAAGCATTAAAATTGAATTCAATTACATAATTGAATTCATTTAAAAATTATGTTAAGGATTTAAAAATACTGTTATTTTTCCATTTCGTTAAGGATATCTCTTTCCTTCATGTTATGATATTCAATCTCATGATAGTCATTCAATTTTGTTCCTGTCTTTTGATACTGATTCTATTCCTCACTCAGCTTCGACATGACTTTTCATTTTTGTTTGATTTTGTCTTGTCTCCTCAATTACATGTGTAGTGTTAAATTAACTGTCATGGTTTTGATCATTGTAGAAAGTAAATTTACTCCTTTACATAATTTAATCCTTAAATATTGTTATTTAAAAATCCTTAAGAAAGCTGTTTGGCGATTAAGCATTTAAAAATATTGTTATTTATCCATTTTGTTTTTAATTATTAGAGTAAATTATTATTTTATCCTTATATTCTTAGTGAAATAATGATTAGTCTCTTTGCTAATAGTTCCCTTTTTTTAGTAGTGATTTGATTACAGCAAGAACACAAGTTTCTAATTATTAGAGCAAATTATTATTTTATCATTATGTTCTTAGTGAAATCATGATTAGTCTCTTTGCTAAAATCACATTTTAATAATCCCCTTTTTTGGTAGTGATTTGATTACAGCAAGAACACAAGTTTTTAATTATTAGAGTAAATTATTATTTTATCCTTATATTCTTAGTGAAATAATGATTAGTCTCTCTGGTTTGAAAAAAACTCAATATTAAATTCTTATATTTTTTTGCCATTTGTCTTCTCATAACAATTTTTTTTTTAAGATCTAATAAAAAAAATTTCAATCTTGAACATATGTTGTTCAATAGCCTGGTATTTTTAATAGTGATTGAACTTCCAATCATGGGATCAGAGGAGCATGTTTAGTTACTTTAGATATTTTTAAGCTCTTGTTCAATAGCCTGATATTTTTAATAATTTCAGATTTTTTTGTATGTTTTGTTTCTTACCATTTAAGTTTTATCTGCTTTAGAATGACCCGCTTTAGAGTGACCTTATGTTGGTTGGTTATACCAAAGGAAGAGATGGAACACTTACTGAAGCTTTATGCACATAAATAGTTCTTAATTCATTAAATCCAACGTGGATGGCAAAACACACTATTACATTCTAGTTTGAAGTTGTTCAGACGTTGATGTAAGTTCTGTGCCTGTATCTCTATATTTTCCTCAACCAAATATGAGTTTTAATGGTTTCACTCTATTTTAATTTGTGTAATTTACCACAGGTTTCATGCATATGACGTTGACACTCAATTTCACAACATAGATGTAAAGGTAACCCTTTAATAGTCATGTATACTTCTTTCTTTGTTTCTGCTCTTCGTTTAGGAAGAAATAGGTTTAACCATAATTTTCTTATTTGTAGTTTATTATAAAAATATCTCCCTAACAAAGTTAATTCTCTTTGCTAGATCAATATGTTTGGTCAATAATAACTCTAAAATAGAATTAAAATGCCTAAAACATAAAAGAAAAATAACATAAAATCTATGATAACACAAGAAATCCAAACAAAATTAAAAATATATTAGTCAAGCATAATCTTTCAAGCCTCATTTCAGATTGTATACATAATGGATGAACCAACAACACAATTTGAACTGGAAAAAAAATGGAATTAATGGTTGTTAATATTTAGCCCTCAATTCAGTAATTAACTTTTCCATAGTCTGTTAAAGTTCAAAAAACCTATTGATTAACTGTTCTAAATACACAGCGAAGCACCTAGTGAGAATAATCTTATGATACAATTTTCTGTTAACCATGTGGCATTTTTTCTTTATTATGTTTTTGGCAGTTCGGTGGGTGGGGGTTCCTAATTTAGTTATACCCTATATTTATGCTTGATGATGTATTTTTGTGCAAAAGGGGGAGAGAAACTTGTGTTCATACATAGATTTGCACTGACTACAGTTCATAAATCCTAATTTTATCAAATGAATGGCCTAAAACAATTATTCAAAGCATCGATCAAAAAAAATTTGTTACTTGTGTTCTTGAGTTCTGGGCGAGCAAGATGAAATCTACACGGCAGAAGAACACCTGAGATTCAGAAAGTTAGGTTAAAACTTTCTAACCTAAGTTTAATTGCAACAAAGAAACAAATAAACCCTAAAATTAATTACCTAAATTATTGAGGAAAGTATGCAATACCCAACCCATATACAAAGAGTGGGGGTAAATCAGGATGCTCGATGGTGATATTGATGGGTATAGTGGGGTGTTGCCATGGGTCTGTGTTTTTGGGGGGTTTACAAAGAAAGATTGAATCTGTTGTGGAAGTTGGAGACGAATGAGAAGAAGATGAAGAGAAATGTTAGGGACAAAGGAAAATCAGATTGATGACGAGAGAGTGCTAAGTTAATTGTTTTTCTACTGTTATGGATGTTATCAGGGGACGAAAGGGATGAAGAGATTCACTGCAAGTTAATTAGTATTTTCTGGCCAGTTGTTTGTTTATTTGCTCTGTTTACGTTTCTGAAGGGGAGAGATCAGTGTAAGTTTAGGATTGCTAATTAACGGTTGAGATTATCAAAGCTAAATACCCCATCAACGGTCTGTATAATTTTAATTTTAGATTAAGATTTAAATATATTTTTTTAATCAGCAACGGATAGTCCGTTGCAAATTTTATGTTTCCTTTTGCAACGGATTTAATTTCCATTGCTAAAGTCTGTTGCTAATATTAAAAAAATAATAAATATGTAATTCATTGCAAATCTGTTACTGAATTTAGCAACGGAATTATCATTTGCTAAATTCAGATGCTAATAATCCCATTTTTTTAGTAGTGATCCAAAACGGAGAAAATGAATTTGCTGAAATGGAGTATATGAACATAACTGTGGTGACTTCAAATGAACCGTATGGGATAAATGATTGCTCGAACCCACTCTTTGATGGCCGTTAAGTTCCGAAGTTTAATCTAAAGAAAGGTGGAGTGCACAGTGGTCATGTTCAGACTGGTCTTCAAGATCCATTTTGCGTTGTGCAGAATGGGAAAGGAAAATGCAAGGTAAATCACTTTCTTTAGTGGAAACACAGTACCAGCCAACTTCTGTATTTAAAAGAACTACCTCTCATTTCTTTTCAGCTCACCCACCAAACGGTTTGCTTGTTTTCTTCAATCCAATTGGCTTTGGCATAGGGAAAATCATTTCCAGCTTTGTTCTTAAACTTTCAGACAAGCTCAAGTCCTTTGGTTTTCATGAGAGTAAGGCTGGCACGTCTATAGTTGTTTTTAAAACAAAAACAACTATATTGTATATGCATTCTCTTATACGATGATGATATCTTAGTAACTGGTTCAAGTTCAGATGCAATCCATACTGTAATTCAATCTTTACAGAACAAATTAGCTGTCAATGATTTGGGTACTCTAAATTACTCCATTGACGTAGAGAGGCATTTCGAAGCCCAGAGGGCATTTATTTAACTCAACAAAAGTATATTATTGATTTACTTAAACGAGGTAACATGGACAAAGCCAAACCTTGCAACAGTCACATGACTTCGAATAGTTATCTTAATTCTACAGATGGAAGTCCTTTTGAGGATATCAGCGCCTCTACCAAAATATAGTCGGAAGCATGCAATATCTTGCCTTTACACGACCTGATTTGGCCTTTGATGCACACAAAGTCAACAAATTTATGCATAAACCTCATGATTCCCATTGGCTTGCAGTCAAGCGCATATCACGTACACAAAGTCAACATAACATATTGCAGTTTCAACAGGCATGTTCATCACAAAAACTAGTGATTTCAGACAACGAGCATATTCAGATTCAGACTGGGCAACTAATAGAAATGATTGGCGTTCATTTGGTGCATACTACATTCACATAAGTTCCAACTTGATCTCTTGGAGTTGCAAACAACAACCTACAGTCGCTAGAAGTAGAATACAAAGCAATAGCAAATGCAGCTGCTGAACTTACTTGGATCAAATCAATACTATCTGAACTCGATCGGTCTACCTCTAAAACAAACTCCGATTCTATGGTGTGATAATATTGGAGTAACCTACCTCACCTCCAATCCTTTATTTCATGCAAGAACAAAACACATCAAAATAGATCTTCACTTTGTTCGAGATCAAGTTTGCAACAAATAACTAGTGGTTCAATTCATTTCAAGCAAAGATCAGTTAACAAATGCTCTTACCCAGTCATTACCACCAATCAAATTTAAACAAGTCCAACACAATTTGAATGTTCGTGATCTACCCTCTAGATTGAGGAGGAGGTGTGTAGAGAGTCAAGTTGATGTTAGTGAAATCAAGGTAGAATACCCAGAAGATAAGAGAAATCTTAGCAGTAAATTAGGAGCCTAATAATAAGGAAGATAAGATCTTTAGCTGTAACAAGTTCTTAAAATTGTATCCTTTAAAATAGGAATTAGTTGTATTTATAGTGATACACGCACACAGACACACAAGTGTATAAGTTGAAAGCATTGAGATTACTCTCAAATACCCTGCATCTAGAGCTTTTCTTATATCATTGAACCAATAATTCATGCAAAAATAACTCATCATATTTTGTACTTGACACATAGATAGAAAACAAAGGGTAGCATATATAGGGAACCAATGGAAATATACTTTCACAAACTTGGTGCTTTTTTATGTTTGTAAACCTGTACCTTTTATTTTATCAAGATGGGATCAAATTTGGAATTTTTTCTCATATTAGCATAGTGGCCGAACTTATTTCCCAAACTAGCATAGTTGGGAAAATAATCCTTACTCTAGCATAAAAACAATGGTCACGCATGTAGTATATATATGCAACTTATAAATTGTGCAATTACTATATGCGTAACAACTAGTCATGCATGTAGTAAATGTGTCACCTATAGGTCATGCATGTAGTACATGCATGACCACCCGGTTAATTATTTTGAAGATAGTTTTTTTTTATTTTTTTTCTTCTCCCTTTACTTCTTTCTACCCTGCTTCTCCCTCCTCCATATGACACTCTCAACTCATGTCAATTGATCTCTCTCTTCACCACAAAAGACTATATTTCTCCCTTCCCCATGAAAAACCTCATCTTTCTCTCTCTCTTTCAACTGTTTGTTCTTTCTCTAGCCATCCACCCGAGCAACCACAGATCTCTCTCCACTATCGCTGCCACCACCACCCACAAGCTCCCAATTTAACCAATTTAAGGTATATTCACCTTCCCCTATATTATCTTGTTATTTTACTTACCTGGCTAATTTGTAAATTTTTAGGATAAGGGTTTTAGGATTTAGGTTAGGGTTTTTATTGATTTTTCTTAATTGAACTATAATTTGAGATTAATTTAATATAAAATTAGTTAAGTAATTGTATACGTTTTCTTATTTAGTAAGAAAATCGATGAATTATGTTGTGTTGATTATGTTGGTGTTAGGGTTTTAGGGTTTAGTTTATTGTTTTTGTTAATTTTAGATTTTTTTAATGTAACTTGAATAATTTGCTATATTAACAAACACTACCAGAAATTTGCTAAATAGCAATGGATTTACCGATGGAATATTTTTGTCGGTAATTTGAGGTTGAAATTACCGACGAACACTTTTCCGTCCGTAATTCAGTCGGTAACTACCGACGGAATATTTTCTGTCCGTAATTCAGTCGGTAACTACCAACGAAAACTTTCTGTCGGTAGTTACCGACTTAATTACAGACGGAAAATTTTCTGAATTAAAAAAAAGACGGGTCGCTGATGTGGAGGTTTTGGCAGGTTATTTTTTCTGACAGATTCAAAAACACAGCTCGTACAGTGACGTGATTGGTTCACCGTTTAAATTGCTGACAGAATACCGAGGGATTTGAAATGGCAGATCCGTACGGTGACGTGTTGATTTTTTGGTCAGAATCACTGACGTACTCACTGAACCTCTCCTCCCCTATTTCTCCTTCTTCTTCCTAATCCTAACTCTCCCCATCTGCAAACAACCAACCCCCCCAAACAAAAATCTCCCTCATATCAGCACAACAAATTATATTTCTTGAAGTTTTGTGGTCACAGCTGTCGCACCCTCGCGGTGGAGCGCGGTGTCGCGGCGATCCTCAATTGATTTTGGGGTCTTTTGTTTTATTGTGAATAAGGGAGTCACCACCTATTATTATGATCACTAGGAAACCTAACTAGTCTTTCAGAGATTCTAAGGCAAGGGACTGGTTGCGTAAAGGGAAGGTATTAGCACCCCTAGTACGCCCTACCTAAGGTAAGATAGAAATCTAAGGGGATTTCATGTGCTTTAAAAGCTCATTTTTCCCTTAGTATTTCAAGAGTTTGCGACTCGTAAATCGCAAGTAGGGAGAATAAAGATTTAGAAATCTAAGGAAATTCAGAGCGCTTTAAAAGCCTCCTTTTGCCTTAGTGTTTCATACTTTCACGGCTCGTAAACCGTGGAGTCAAAAGTTGAAATGTCCTCAATTATAATTGAGGTTTCTTTCAAGGATGTGTGATGACTTACTATTCCTGGAAAATTATTTTGGATATTTATCATTTAGGGTTTCTTTATCCAAATATTAACAGTGAATAATAACAAATTATTTCCAATAATATTTTGGATATTCGTCCCTTAGGGATTTCTTTATCCAAACATTAGCGGTGAATAATAAATGAATTCCCCCAAAATAAAATTTTTGTATTTTTTGGAATATTGGCCAATACCCTTTGGAGTTTTACAAACATGTTGTAAAATCCGGAAATACAAGAAAATAATTTTTGTTGTTTTTAAATCAATCCATGCGAAAACACATTTTCAAAACTTTCACCATTTTTTTAAAAGAACGTTCAAAACATGTTAGGGTATTGGCCGTATGCAACACAAAAAAACATTTTTTATATTAGTCAAATTCTTAAAGCTTTAATAAATCAGCTATTAAATCCCAGAATATATGTAGAAATATGTTCTCACATTTTCACGAGAAATACAAGATGATTTTATTTGTCCTTCAGATACTTGACCATATACAAATTAAAATATTAAATTCATTTTTTGTCTCTTTTTAGTTTTCTAATTCACTAACATACATAAAAAAATACAAACAACACACACATCCCTTTTTATTATGTTTTTTCTTATACACCCATATGTAATTACAAATAACAAAAATTTAAAATAAAACAAAAAAAACACATCACATAAATAAAAAAATTACAAAATAGCCCCAAAACAATCTAGAATTACATGGAAGGCCTTCAGCACCACCGGAACAGTGGCGGCACGTCTCCTCCACGCGCCACCGCCACCACGCTCCGCCGCAAGAATCCACACAGACAGGGGGGTCTGTAACGGTTTCCTCCTCTCTTCTCTTCCCTGCCCGTGGTAGCTTTCACCGTGACCTGCAACAAGAAAAGAGAAACACAAGTAGTCTATTTTAAGTTTTTTTTGTAGATCGGTTTTCTTATGCTTTCCATTCCGATCTGCTGATCTGGAGTCGGGTTTAGTGCACGCGCCGCCAACAGGCCAGACGTATGGATGGCTAGATCAACGATTTCTCCTCTCCTCCTTCATTTCTACACCGGCGGTGTCGCCCACCACTACCATGGCTGGGAGATCGGCGCCCTTAAAGTCTCGGTTTTTTGCCCCCTTCTCCCTTTCTTGGCTGTCTTTCGGGTGGATTTTATGGAAGCCGGTGAGCAGGGATACTGGTCTGTGGTGGAAGACCGGCCTGGGTTCTGTGTGATAGTGAAGATCTATGGTCGGGAAGGGGAAGGTTTGTGGAAGTGAGGATGTTCAGGTGGCTGGTCTGTGGGAGAAGGAGGGAGCTGGTCTTCGGGTACTGAAAAATAGCGATGGGGAAGAGAGGGAAGGAGTTGGAGGAAGAACTGAAGGCTGGGAGAGAAGAAGATCGGGAAAAAAAAGCTAGGGGGACTTGAGCGGCTGGTTTTTGGGGAGAGTCGGCGGAGAAGGGAGAGATAGGTTTAGGTTTAGGTCTTTTTTTTGTTACCCTCTTTTCTCTTTAAAAAAAATGCTCTCCTTTGTCAACTTTTCTCCTCCTCTTCTGCATATGGCTGGATGTTCACTTATATAGAAAATCTCTACACGTTCCATTTAAGAAAATATTGCAATAGTTATTGCAAAGATTGTCTTCTATAACCAGCACCAACAAATCCTATATATATGGTATTTTTTTATTGCAGTGATTATTTTCCATAACCAGCTTGAATCAAATCATATATCTATGGTATTTTATATTGCAGTTATTATATATGATTCAATAATTATCTCTTTGACATATTGCTTCCTTAACCCTGATGTTATATGTTATTGCCACATGTAAACCCTTATTATTATTATTTTTTATTTTTTATTTGAAAATTTGTCAAAATATAGGTCAAAACTTGGGTAGCAACAGATGCCCCATCTTTACAATGCTTACGAAGCAAAACTCCTCAATGTTTTACATAGTAAGCTTGTAAAGAAAAAAAAAGTATTCATTGCTAACTGAGTGATCCACTCATCCAAGGACTTCACTTTTTAAACGAAAATTGTCTCGTTATCATAGGTGACCTGCTCCCCCTTTTTAAAAAAAAAAATAAAATTGGTCTACTTTGACAGGTTACCTGCCCTTTTGATTGGGTGACCTGCCCACACACACTCAAACCTGGTCTATTTTCAGGGGTGACCTGCTCACACACTCACGCTGGTCTATTTTCACGGGTTACCTGCTCTTTTGATTGGGTTAACCTAAGATCCCATCTGGCGATCTCCTTTAACCCGAAGCAAAGTCGGTGTGTATCTCGGTCAACCTGAAATCCCATCTGGCGATCTCCTTTAATTCGAAGCAAAGTTGGTGTGTAGCTCGGTCAACCTGAAATCCCATCTGGCGATTCCCTTTAACCAAAGCTAAACTCTGTCTGTGGTTGGGTTAACCTGAGATTCTATCTGGCGATCTCCTTTAATCAGAAGCAAAGTCGGTGTGTAGCTCGGTTAACTTGAAATCCCATCTAGCGATTCCCTTTAACCAAAGCTAAACTCTGTCTGTGGTTGGGTTAACCTGAGATCCCATCTGGCCATCTCCTTTAATCCGAAGCAAAGTCGGTGTGTAGCTCGTTTAACCTGAAATCCCATCTGGCGATTCCCTTTAACCAGAACTAAACTCTGCATGTGATTGGGTTAACCTGAGATCCCATCTAGCGATCTCCTTTAACCACAACCAATACAAAAATATGTGTGTGGTCTCATTATGACGAGTGACCTACCCAAATGCAAGATGGTCTCATTCTGACGGGTGACCTACCCAAATACAAGATGGTCTCATTGTGATGGGTGACCTACCCAAGTGGAGAGAAGGGAAGAGTGGTCTCATTCTTATGGGTGACCTACCCAGGGGGAAGAATGGTCTCATTATAATGGGTGACCTACCTAGGTAAAAAAAAAAAGATGGAGAATAGTCTCATTCTAATGGGTGACCTACCCAGAAAAAACGGTCTCATTGTGATGGGTGACCTATCCAAGTGAAAAAATGGATTTTAGAAAGGGGTCTCAATATCTGGAGACCTGGCCGTTTTATTTTTTTTTATTTTTGTTTTATTTTTATTTTTGTTTAGAAAAACTCCATGCTTTTTCTAGGGAATGGTCTCAAAATTAGATGACCTTCCTATTTTAAAATTTTTAGAAAAACTCACGTTTTTGTTTTTCAAAAAATGGTCTCAATATCGGGTGACCTGCCCGTTTTGAACTTCAAAGGAAATCATCTTACCTCGAGGAGTGAAACAGTGCCGGTTCACAATTCCTATCCTTTTTCGTAGTTCCATTGACCTGAGATTTCGTACCTCAGCAGTTCCGAAAAACTTGGAAACTATTTTGGCTTTCATCACACCTTTTCCTGCCAGGTTAGTGTTATGAAAATATAGCATGCATGTTTTTGTTACCTTTTTTTTTTTGAAACATAGGTCCCCCTTTTTGTTGTTGCCTTCTTCGAGCTCTTGTTTTCATTTGTTTACCCGACCTGTTCTTTTTAACCAATATGTGCTCCACGTGCTGCATTTCCTATCCTTTTATGCTTAATGAAGAGATCTCTAATTCCTTATGGGGCCCTTTCTTGCTCCATTGAATATTGATTTTTATTATACTTTTGCAAATGTTTTAATTGTCTTTTCCATTTTTTAAGAAATTATTTTCAGAGGAAAACTCGAAGGATTTGGTTTTACTCATGAAAACTGAAACTTTTAATGCAATCATCATATTTTGTTTTAAACAACTCTCATAAAAGGTGTTTCAGAAGTTCTATGATGATACCCTTTTGAGCTTTGGTTTACTATAGACTCCTATGTGCACTTTTTGCCCCCAGTGTGGTGTGCAATACTTATCAGGTTTAAATTTGGTTTGGATCGCTCCAATTTAAGAATTGATGGAGTCATATGCTATGAGATCATGCGTTTTACGAAGAAAAGGTTCTTTACGAAGAGAATTCATGGCCGAACTTTATTTTATTGATCGGGAAGCATAGTATTTCTTTATAGAGTCAGCATTCACAGGTCTAACTAGATCTTCTCCATCCATTCTAGATAACAATAAAGCTCCTCCCGAGAACGCTTTCTTTACCATGCAAGGCCCTTATTGTTTGGCTTTCATTTATTCTGATCTTCTTCTGTTAAAGGCTATATTTTCTTCAGTACAAAATCTCCTTCATGGAATCCTCGAGGTTGGACCTTCTTATCATATGATTTGGTCATCGGTGATGATGATAGATTGCAGCTATCCTCTTTTTACTGATCAGATTCAACTATTCATATCTAACTTTTACTCACTCTATCTCTTTTAGCTCGGAGTTTATCAATACTCTTAATGAGGAGATTTCAACTTCTAAAAGCATCACCGCCTCCATTCCTTATACCAATGTATACGGGGTGGCTCCTATTGAGGTTCTGATTGCGGTGCGATACTCGTGAAGGGCAAATGGCAACATCTCATGCCAATCCTTGTAGGTGACTACGATCTTCTAAATAATCTTCTTGACATTTTCGTTAGCAGCTTCTACCGCACCATTCATCTTTTGCCTATATGACGAGGAATTGGAATGCTTGATTTTCCATTTAGCGCAGAGTTCTATTATCATCTTGGCATTGAAGTTCTGGGCATTATTAGTTATAATCTTTTCTAGTGGACTATATCGACAGATCAAATCTATTTCCATAAATTTCTTCACCACTTTTTACCTCCATGTCATCCAAACATCTCAACAAAGTTCTGTCAGATGATTCTTTATACAAAGTTTCCCCATCAAGATAGAAATCCATTGCCAGCCTCCTCAAAGTCTTCTTGTCGATTTTGGATGCCCCCATGCGATATGTCTGGTTTTGGATGAAATTTTTGATATCATAGTATCAAGGGTTTCCATCTATTTCTCTTTCAACTGAGCAACAATGAGTTGGGTTATTTCTAGTATCAATGTGTACTAGCCGCACTTTGGGCCCAAAGTCTATTCTAGTCATAGAAGCCAGCGTGACCAAAGCATCAGCAAAATGGTTTCCTTCCCTTCCTAGAATGGTGAACTCTATTTCCTCAAATTTTCTAGCCAATTCAGACAGGTATTCTTAGTAAGGTCTCAACTTCTCGTCCTTGGTTTGCCATTTTCCTTTCACTTAACAAATAATCAAAATAGAGTCTTCATACATACCTATCTTTCTAATATTCAGCTCCAATGCCACCTCTAAAACGAGAATGCAAACTTCATACTACTATGTTGCATTGTAACTTAACCAAATACTGCTTTTTATTAGGAGAGATTATCAATGCATTAGTTTTGTTACCACATATGTTTACAACACCATCAAAGTGCATAGTCCATCAATCTAATTTTCCTTCCTCAACTGAAAGCACATCTTTATCAGGAAAGTCAAATTTTAATGACTCAATATCTTTCCTAGCATGGTCGGCAAGGTGATCGACAATAACACTCCCTTTCTTGACTTTCCTTGTCATATATATATTATATCGTACTCAGCCAGTAGAACTTGCCATTTTGCAATTCGGCTTGATAGATAGGGGTGGATTCAATGCGTATTACTTGATTTTCTCGAAAGCTTTTTCACACTGTTATTCCAAATTCTGAGATTCTTCTTCCTTAATCAATCAAAGATTGAGTCACAAGTTGTGGTTAATTGGGATATAAACTGAGCAATGTAAATCAACCTTCCCAAGAACCATCTTACATCCTTTTCAGTCTTGGGAGTTGGCATAGATTGAATAATCTTTACTTAACCGGGGTCCATTTCTATCCCTTTGTCACTCATCATAAAAACCAACAACTTTTATAGATTTCACCACAAATGAACACCTTGCATGGTTAAGCCTCAACTTGTACTTCCTTAATCTTTCAAATAATTCTTTCAATATTTGGACATGATTCTCTCCCTCTCTAGATTTAGCAATCATGTCATCCACGTATAATTCAATCTCTTTGTGCATCATGTCGTGAAATAGAGTCAACATGGCCCTTTGGTAGGTGCCCCCAACGTTCTTTAACCCAAATGGCATGAGTTTGTAGCAAAAGGTTTCGTGTTACAAAGGTTTCTTCTCCTTATCCTTTTACGCCATTTTTATCTTATTGTAACCCGAAAACCCGTCTATAAAGGAATATATGGGACTACGAGCTGCATTGTCAACTAACATATCTATGTGTGATAGAAAAAAAATTGTCTTTAGGGCTAGTCCGGTTTAAGTTCCTAAAGTCCACACAAACTCTGATTTTATCTTCCTCTTCGGGTACTACCACTATGTTGGACACACATTGCGGATACTTGACTATTTCTAGAAAACCAACATTCAGATTGGTCCTTCTCAACCTTTGCTTAACCAATTTGCATCCTTCTACTAGTGGTACCCTATACAAACCAGACATATCCTTGTAGGACCAGGAAAAAAAATCTATATAATCTTGGAGTAGTGCAATCAACTCCTCTTTCTTTAGGGGTGATCAAAGTCCCTATCTTTAACTCTCTCTTGATATTTTCATTGCCCACATCTCTGGTTTCAAATTCCTCTTTAGCGTGTTTCCAAGCTTGTTCATGTTGTTCTTATTAATTTTTATGAATCCCCTAATGTTATTTTCCTCTCATTCTTCTTCTTCTACAACTAATATGTATTCTTTAAGTTCGACCATTCATTGTCAGTGTAAAGTGCAGGTGTTGTTAAGAAAGATCCACTTTAAAAACGGAAAGTGATGTGTAAAAACATCAAGATGAACTTTTGAAAATGTATGATCTCATTAAAAGGAAAAAGTTTGGCTAAAAAAACAAGGATAAAATCCAATTGACATTTGGAACCTCGATTTAAAAAGGTGAAAAAGGCAAACAATATAATATCATGATCAAACAAGCATTGTTGATTAAATTTTGAACACCAATAGAGCTTCTTGGGTCTCCCAATTCTGGAACATCTCTCCCTTTGCTAGCTTTTGACTGAAGGTCTTGAGATTGAAGATGCTTTGAGCTTAGGCTTGTTTGGATGCAAAAATATATTATGGAACATACATCCTAAGGATAGATTATATTTCCTTCATGTGAGACATTGGGTAGGTTTACTACTTGGTCTTTAAAAAGGGTCTCTTGTGTCCTAGTGATCACCCTCGTAAAAGCAATACGGGGGTTCAGTAGTTAGTAGGATGACACGTGTACCAATCACTATCAGTCTAAACACTCAGCAAAGAGTTGGGGTTTACACAAACTTAAACCTTAACTCAAGTCATAAGGCAAGCTGCTAGTCCCCCACTTAACTTAAAATTTAATGTGTGTGCTCTCCAAAAACAAAATAATAATAAAGTGATGAATGACTACATTATGTATGATAAAATGTAAAGATGCATGCTAAAGCTTTTAAACAAAGTATCATTCATAGTAAAAAAAACAACAACACATAGCATAATAAAAAAATAATTACCAAGCTTAGTCTAAAGGTCCCCAGTGAAGTCGTCATCCTGTCACACCCTCGCGGCAGAGCGCGGCAATCCTTGATTGATTTCGGGGTCTTTTTTTTTATTGTGAATAAGGGAGTCGTCACCTAGTATTATGGTCACTAGGAAACCTAACTGGTCTTTCAGAGATTCTAAGGCAAGGGACTGGTTGCGTAAAGGGAAGGTATTAACACCCCTAGTACACCCTACCTAAGGTAAGCTGCTTGGTGTTTTGTTTGCCTTATAATTGCTATGATGTTGGTGTTTTTCTAGGATATGTTTTGCTATGATGAATGGATTTGGGCTGAAAGTTTAAAAAGAAATAACCCTTGGTCAATGTGGATCACACCCTTAGATATGTCTATAAAGTACCAAGGAGAACCAATGCAGATCTCTTGAAATTTGTGTTTGATTCAGATTAAATTTATTAAGATAGAAATCTAAGGGGATTTCATGTGCTTTAAAAGCTCATTTTTCCCTTAGTATTTCAAGAGTTTGCGACTCGTAAATCGCAAGTAGGGAGGATAAAGATTTAGAAATCTAAGAAAATTCAGAGCGCTTTAAAAGCCTTTTTTTGCCTTAGTGTTTCATACTTTCATGGCTCGTAAACCGTGGAGTCAAAAGTTGAAATGTCATTAATTATAATTGAGGCTTCTTTCAAGGATGTGTGATGACTTATTATTCCTAGAAAATTATTTTGGATATTTACCACTTAGGGTTTCTTTATCCAAATATTAACAGTGAATAATAACAAATTATTTCCAATAATATTTTGAATATTCGTCCCTTAGGGATTTCTTTATCCAAACATTAGCGGTGAATAATAAATGAATTCCCCCCAAAATAAAATTAATTTTTGTATTTTTTGAAATATTGGCCAATACCCTTTGGAGTTTTACAAACATGTTGTAAAATCCAGAAATGCAAGAAAATAATTTTTGTTGTGTTTAAGAAATCCATGCGAAAACACATTTTCAAAACTTTCAGCATTTTTTTAAAAGAACGTTCAAAACATGTTAGGGTATTGGTCGTATACAACACATTTTTTTTTATATTAGTCAAATTCTTAATGCTTTAATAAATCAGCTATTAAATCCCAGAATATATGTAGAAATATGTTCTCACATTTTCACGAGAAATACAAGATGATTTTATTTGTCCTTCAGATACTTGACCATATACAAATTAAAATATTAAATTCATTTTTTGTCTCTTTTTAGTTTTCTAATTCACTAACATACATAAAAAAATACAAACAACACACACATCCCTTTTTATTATGTTTTTTCTTATACACCCATATGTAATTACAAATAACAAAAATTTAAAATAAAACAAAAAAAACACATCACATAAATAAAAAAATTACAAAATAGCCCCAAAACAATCTAGAATTACATGGAAGGCCTTCAGCACCACCGGAACAGTGGCGGCACGTCTCCTCCACGCGCCACCGCCACCACGCTCCGCCGCAAGAATCCACACAGACAGGGGGGTCTGTAACGGTTTCCTCCTCTCTTCTCTTCCCTGCCCGTGGTAGCTTTCACCGTGACCTGCAACAAGAAAAGAGAAACACAAGTAGTCTATTTTAAGTTTTTTTTGTAGATCGGTTTTCTTATGCTTTCCATTCCGATCTGCTGATCTGGAGTCGGGTTTAGTGCACGCGCCGCCAACAGGCCAGACGTATGGATGGCTAGATCAACGATTTCTCCTCTCCTCCTTCATTTCTACACCGGCGGTGTCGCCCACCACTACCATGGCTGGGAGATCGGCGCCCTTAAAGTCTCGGTTTTTTGCCCCCTTCTCCCTTTCTTGGCTGTCTTTCGGGTGGATTTTATGGAAGCCGGTGAGCAGGGATACTGGTCTGTGGTGGAAGACCGGCCTGGGTTCTGTGTGATAGTGAAGATCTATGGTCGGGAAGGGGAAGGTTTGTGGAAGTGAGGATGTTCAGGTGGCTGGTCTGTGGGAGAAGGAGGGAGCTGGTCTTCGGGTACTGAAAAATAGCGATGGGGAAGAGAGGGAAGGAGTTGGAGGAAGAACTGAAGGCTGGGAGAGAAGAAGATCGGGAAAAAAAAGCTAGGGGGACTTGAGCGGCTGGTTTTTGGGGAGAGTCGGCGGAGAAGGGAGAGATAGGTTTAGGTTTAGGTCTTTTTTTTGTTACCCTCTTTTCTCTTTAAAAAAAATGCTCTCCTTTGTCAACTTTTCTCCTCCTCTTCTGCATATGGCTGGATGTTCACTTATATAGAAAATCTCTACACGTTCCATTTAAGAAAATATTGCAATAGTTATTGCAAAGATTGTCTTCTATAACCAGCACCAACAAATCCTATATATATGGTATTTTTTTATTGCAGTGATTATTTTCCATAACCAGCTTGAATCAAATCATATATCTATGGTATTTTATATGGCCGTTATTATATATGATTCAATAATTATCTTTTTGACATATTGCTTCCTTAACCCTGATGTTATATGTTATCGCCACATGTAAACCCTTATTATTATTATTATTATTATTTATTATTTTTATTCTTATTTTTTATTTGAAAATTTATCAAAACATGGGTCAAAAATTGGGTAGCAACAACAGCATCTGTGTTCTGATTTACCAATGGATTTTATCAATTTTTATAAGTAATTCTATCTTTTTAAATTTTAACATTTAATTAAATGTCAATTTTATTGTTTTTTTAGTATATGTATTTTGTTAGTAGATGTACATGTTTTATTGTTATTTCTCAAACAAACTTGTAGTATATGAACATATAATTCTATACCTATTATGGTTTGTTTTAGATTTTGTAAGATTGTATTTGTTTGTAAATTGTTAAAACTTTATGGAACTACCTAAGTACATGTGCTGTTTTGAAATAATTAATAGCTTGCTTAATGGGTGCATTTAAAGTTTTATCAATGGTATTGCGAAGTGGTAATTTCCATAAATTTATATATTTTAATTTGTATTGACGTTAATAAATGATAATGAATATTTAATATTTATGAGAAGTTGTGATTGGTTTGTTGGATAATCTCAAGGTAAAGTAATATTTTTGCAAGTTTATTTACCTAACTTAATCAATACATGATGTCATCATAATTTTATAGAGGTTCGATATAAGTCATGGATGATCGTTCATGGATGTATTGAGATTCACCCCAAGGATTGCGGAGGATGGATTATTGTAACGGGGTTCAGGGTTTTATTAATTTCATAACATCTATTCCCAGAAATTTTACTGGAGGCGGTATTAGGTGTTCATGTAGGAAGTGTCAAAATAAAACGTATTTACATCCAGATATTGTAATGATGCATCTTCTACACAAAGGGTTTATGGAGAAGTATTTGTTAGTAAGAGGAGAATGGAAGAAACGGTGGTTGGGTCTAATTCTAGTGTTAGCAACGTGCATGAAGCGGCAAATGACAACACTAATCCTTACAGAAATATGGTTATGGATGCAATGAGAATGAATCAAGGTAATGTCAGTCAATGTCCAATCGTAGAAGAAGAATCTAATGCAGATGCAGCTAGGTTTTTTGATTTGTTGAAAGATTCTGACGAATCATTATGGGATGGCTGCACGAACCACAGTAAATTATCGGCCGTAGCACATGTGTTCACCATCAAGTCAAATCACGGGTTGAGTGCGACCGGGATGACAAGATTATTGAATGGGCAAGAAGCATTTTACCTGAAAGGAACAAGCTGAAAGAGAACTTCTATGCTACGAAGTCCATAATGAAACCCCTCGGTTTAGGATACCAGAAAATTGACATGTGCCCTAACTTCTGCATGTTATGCTACCTTAAAAATGTTAAGATGACCGAGTGCATGACATGTGGGCATTCCCATTACAAACCTAGAACTGGCAGGGGAAAGATTCTAGTGGCATATAAAAAACTTAGATACTTCCCGATCACACCTAGACTATAGAGGTTATTCATGTCACCAAGGACTGTTGAGCACATGACATGGCACCAAGCACATGATACAGTTGATGGAGTGATAGTGCATCCTTCTTATGGCGAAGAGTGGAAACTTTTTAACAGTGTGCATCCTCACTTTTCAGCTGAATTAAGGAATGTGCGTCTTGGGTTGTGTACAGACGGATTCAACCCATTTGGGTCATTTGCTGCTCCTTATTCTTGTTGGCCGGTCATACTCGCAGTTTATAACTTACCACCATAAATGTGTCTGAGGCCAGAGTTCATGTTTTTATCTACTGTCATACCCGGTCCAAGCAGCCCGGGACGGAATATAGATGTTTGTCTTCGAATGTTGATTGATGAGTTGGCACAGTTGTGGTCCTCCGGAGCTCTGACGTATGATATATCGAGGAAACAAAATTTCCTTATGAGGACGGCTTTGATGTGGACTATCAATGATTTTCTAGCTTATGGAATGCTTTCTGGTTGGAGCACACATGGGAAACTCGCATGTCCATATTGCATGGAAAACAACAAGGCATTCACGCTAGCAAATGGAGGTAAAGCTTCTTTTTTTTCTGTCACCGTCACTTCTTGCCACTTAATCACAGGTACAGAAAGAACAAAAAAGATTTCTTTGTTGGCAGAGTTGAAAAAGATGTTGCATCCCTGCATCTTTCTAGTGAAGAATTGCATGATGTTGTCTTAGAGTACGGTGACATTGTGTTTGGCCTTCAATCAGGTAAGTAAAAGTTTTCTGGTTTTGGTTTGACCCATAATTGGGTAAAGTGAAGTATCTTTTGGGAGCTTCCTTATTGGAAGACCAATCTGCTCTGCCATAACCTTGACCTTATGCACATTGAAAAAAACATGTTTGAGAACATTTTCAACACTGTCATGGATGTGAAGGGGAAGATAAAGGACAACATCAAGGCTGGATTGGATATAGCTTTATACTGTAATCGTAAAAATATGGAGTTGGTTTATGATGAGTCACGGGTCGCAAAACCAAGAGCAAGCTTCATGTTAGAGAAAAACGCACAACTGCTAGTCTACAAATGGCTTAAGAGTCTGCGTTTTTCGAATGGACATACATCGAACATATCAAGGCTGGTTAATATAGAGGACTGCAGATTGTATGGAATAAAAAGTCATAACTGCCACGTGTTTATGCAAACACTCATCCCATTAGCTTTTTGTGATTTGTTGCCAAAGGGAATATGGGATGCACTCACGGAGATCAGTCATTTATTCAGAGATATATGCTCCAGCAAGTTGAATGTTGATCACATTGAGAGGCTTCAAATGAATATCGTCGAGACACTATGCAAACTTGAGATGATATTCCCTCCATCCTTTTTTGACTCAATGGAGCATCTCCCTATACATCTACCGTTCGAGGCAAAAGCTGGAGGACCGGTCCAATATAGATGGATGTACCCATTCGAACGGTTAGATATTACAGTTGCAATGTAATTCATATATAAAAGTATTTTCTATGTTTTTCTTAATTGAAAATACTTGATTAATTCAATCCAGGTACTTGTTTAATCTTAAGAAAAAGGTTAAGAACAAGGCGCATGTTGAGGCTTCGATATGTGAGGCCTATATTGTTGAGGAGATCTCAACATTTATCTCGTACTATTTCAAACCTCATCTGAGAATGAGAATCAATCACATTCCATGGCATGATGATGGTGTTGAAGTGTCTTCCAATGGGAACTTGTCAATATTCTCCAATACTGGACGACCTATACCTAAAAATGTTGTAAGAGAAAGATATTTGTCAGAAATAGAGTTCAAATAAGCACACAACTATGTTCTATTTAACTGTGATGAGCTGAGACCTTTTATTCAGTAAGTTTATATATGTGTAATACTAATTAAACTTTGTGAGTAATATACTGTTAATTATATATTGTAATATCATACACTCACTATCACTTGCAGGCAACATCGACAATATTTGTTCTCCAAATAACTCACAGCTGACCGAATCCCAGATCTTTCAATTACAAGATGAACAATTTGCCACGTGGTTCAAAACACATGTAAGCACTATCACAAACTCATTCTAACTTGCAAAATTACTGTATGTATGCATGTCATTACGAGATTCTCGTTCATTTACTGTTTATTGATGTACATTACATACAAGGTTTATCAAATGGAAAGGATTGCGCCTAAGTCATTGTCTTCACTAAGCCTGGGGCCTGAAAGAAAATGTAAGTGCTATAACGGGTATTTTATCAATGGATATGTTTCCATACTAAAGAATACGGGCAAGGAAAAAACGAAACCCCGGGGTCGTGTCGAGATTGTTCAGAATGAGAACGAAGACACAAGTGTGCAAGATGAAGTCTTTCAAGTTAGTGAGTTGGTTGAACCATATCGAGTTGCTCCTTCTATTGAATTGGAAGAAAATTCAAATTTTCATGTTTTCAATGATAGTCTTGTTGATGTTGACGCAGAGGAGTTGAATGTTGTTTTGAGCTCTAGCGGACAAGCAAATGTCGATGAAGAAGATGATATCCATATTGAAGATTGTGATGAAGGTGATGACAATTCAATTGATGACAAAGAAGAAGAAAATTCTGACTAACAATCAAAATGAAGCCTTGTGTAAAACCCTTTCTTTCATGTAACTTAGATTATGGATGATATATTTTGTAACACGAAATATTTATTACTTGAAATAATTACTTGAAATGCCACAAGCACGAAATAATTACTTGAAATAATTATAGATTATGGATTATATATTTTGTAACAGGAAATAATTACTTGAAATGCCACACTCACCGACGTCCATACCAACGAAATAATTTCGTCGGCATTTCTCAGAGAGTTCAAAAATAATTACTTGAAATGCCACAATCACCGACGCCCATACCAACAGATTACGTCCGTCGACATTTCACAGAGAGTTCGAAAATAATTACTTGAAATGCCACAATCACCGATGTCCATATCGAGGGATATAAGTCTGTCGGCAGTTCACAGAGAGTTTGAAAATAATTACTTGAAATGCCACAATCACTGACACCCATACCGACGGATATAAGTCCATCGGTAAGTTGTCGGCGGGTCAATATTACCGAAAAAATTACCGACGGACTGTGCGAATTCCAAAGGAGTTTGCATTAAATGCATCTCTGACCGCGTCATCTTACTAACGGAATTACTGACGGACCACGAAAAATATGGAGGGTCATTACAAATTTTGGTGCAAAATTCAAAAAATACCGACGGATTTTTGACACTTTACCGACGGAATAAATAAAAATAATAATTAATTTTATATCCATCGGTGAATTCGTCGGTAAAATTGCCATATAAGCTCCAGCGACCGCCCCTTCAGTTCATTTTTTCTTCTCCTTAGTTTTTCACCTTAAATTTCGATTCTTTTCCTCTCCGTTCTTCAAAGTTTTCACCTATAATCTCTAGCAAGTTTTCTTGTGAATCTTCATCAGTTTAAAAGGTATGTGTTTCTTCTATTTCATTTTACTTTAAGGGTTCTTTTTTGCTATTTTTTTTGTTATGTTTTTTGTTTTGGTGTTTTTTTTTTTGTAATGTAGATAAAGTATTGAATTCAACATATTATTAAAGTAAGCATATTTCATTCCTACAGTCTATAGGTTTTTTTTTTGAATTTATTGAATATTTTAGGGTGGTCCAATTAAACCTCATTATTATGCCCCAATAGACCTAGATGACCGTGTTTGTTCTTATGTCACGGTTTGATTTCAACATTAATAGAGAGGTGGGGGGGAGAGACCCACACATTATATTTTCATGTTGGAGAGATGACACCAATATTACAAGATGTTGTCATACCAGTCAATCTTCTGATAGATGAAACTCCTATTACAAACCCCACAAATTTCAACAAAGATGATTTATATATTTGTTTATTAGGACAGGTGCCACCTCCTAGGGGATATAAAGGGGATTATATTAGGTTGACATGGTTGAATTAGAGTTTTAAGACCCCACCAAAGGGTGCTACAAAGATTGTATTATATTATTATGATAGAGCATAAATAATGCATATGTTTGGGCCCAATCTTCACCGATTTGACAGACAATGTAGTTCCATGTTACTTTCTTCCACTATTAGATAACTCTGTTGTCATTCATAACTATAGTTGGGCTCAACGATGCTTGCATATCCATACCATTAGCTTTACCATGTATGCATGTCATACAAGAAACAAATCGGCGGATGTTTATTATTTCTATAGATATAATTTTATATTATATTCTATTAAATATTGTTAATTTAAGAATTTTTTTTCATTTCCTTATTGTGAATATGAAGTTATGGTCAAGAGAGCATCTTTACATTAGTCATCCTGATGTTTGGAGAAATCAGATACTCGACGTTGTTACGAGAAGATGACTCTTAATTGGAGCTCAATATTAATAACTATGAACACATTATTAAATTTAAATTTTCTATGAAAAAATGTCTAACTTAACTATTTAACATGTTAGATGGGTTGGAGAGAGGTCTAGGCGTTTTACACAAAATCTCACTCATGTTCACGAGTTCTATTGAGACGAGTTGGATTCACATGAGCCTCACCATATATGCATGAATTCAATTATTCATTTTCTTATTTAACTTTATTTTTTGAGTGTGTTTTTAATATATATGTTTTATGGTTTCATAGGTGATAAAGACATCGTACAACGATGATTTGATTGGAAGAGCATCTTCATTATGCGTGAAGGGAAGTGATTTACGATTAGTGGTTCATATGCACTGTTTTGTCATAGTTGAGGTGCATTACTCTGATTGGGTAATGCGTCAGTTTAGATTGCATCAACACATACCTGATGATGTTGACACACTTGATGACTTTCATGTTGTTAATAGTTGAGGTAAAGAGGAAGATGATTGGTTGGTGATTCATATACAATATGTTAATTTGTGGCATGCGAGGAGAGATCGCTTATTTACAGAGTAGCATCCCTCTATTTGATGTCAATTTATGGAAGAGCATCTTTATTATGCATGAAGGGAAGTGATTAATGGCTAGTGGTCCCTATATATTGTTTTGCCATAGTTGAGTTGCATTGCCCTGATCGGGTAATGCGTCAGTTTGGATTGTATCAACACATACCTGATGATGTTGACACACTTAATGACTTTCATACTGTTACTCGTTAAGGTGAAGAGGAAGATGATTGGTTGGTGGTTCATGTATAATATATCAATTTGTGGCATGTGAGGAGAGATCGCTTATTTACGGAGTAGTATTCCTCTATTGAGTTAGATCTCTACATGACTTGGTACATGAATATAACAAGGTGGTCATAATACCACCATGAGACGTGTTACAAGACATCCACATAACACTCAATGTCAGCCAGCACATAATCTAAATAATTATGATCCTCGTGAACCAAGATATAATAGATTAGGATGTATAGATTAGTTTTTTTAACATGTAATAAAATTATTATTTATATCTTATAAATGATAATATAATTTTTTTTAATATATTAGATGAATTTTCTAATACGCGAGGGTCGAAAAACTACAATCCTAGTTCATGATGCTATCAACAATGTTGTCTGTAACGCTTTCAATACTTTGTTCTCATCGTATTGTTCTTTACTTAATATGCAAGGGTCAGAGAGTTGCAGTTCAAACGCGACCTCATGCACTTACGCTACTTGCACCACCATTGTTTTTCATTGTTTTTATGCTAGAGTAAAAATTATTTTCCCAACCAATTTGAAAAATAAATCCTTAATAAATAAAAGAGATTTGGTTCAAATTTACCTCATGTTTTAGTCAATGTAACCCATTTGAATTAAATTGCATTAAATTGTAAAATGACTACTAATTAGAATTTTGGGAATGCTTAAGATATAAAAGACATTAATTTTTTTACAAAAAAAAATAAAAAACTAATATTTTCAAAAATCTTATAATGATCTGTCATTGAAATTGTTCTAATGTTTTAAGAAATAAAAAATAATTTGTTTGAAAAAAGAATTTTGGGAATGCTTAAGGAATAAAAAATCCATACAAGCACAACATGATTAGTTAAACAGAACCTCCCGTAGGAATTAACATACAGTAATCCTCCCATTTTTACTAGCAGCTTTCCTCGTCTTGCATTGCATTGCATTTGACAGGCTTAAAAACTCAATTCTTCCATAGGAATTGACCCACCAGCTGCCACAATCTGTTGCTCCAGCTGCAACAGACACAACATTGCATTTGAAAAACAAGAACACGATTATAAAAGAAGTTCAGCAACTATATTTCTTTAAATAAATGAACATTTCATTGAGCAAGAGTACAGTGACTGTACTCACCAAAAGGTGAGAGTTTTAAGACACCACCAAAAGGTGCTACAAAGATTGTATTGTATTATTATGCTAGAGCATAAATAATACATATATTTGGGGCCAATCTTCACCAATTTAACAGACAATGTAGTTCCATGTTACTTTCTTCCACTGCTAGAAAACTTTGTTGTCATTCATAATATATATGTTTTATGGTTTTAGAGGTGATAAAGACATCGTCGATGATTTAATTGGAAGAGCATCTTCATTATACATGAAGGGAAGTGATTTATGATTAGTGGTTCATATGCACTGTTTGTTATAGTTGAGGTGCATTGCCCTGATCGGGTAATGCATTAGTTTGGATTGCATCAACACATACCTGATGATGTTAACACACTTGATGACTTTCATGTTGTTAATAGTTGAGGTAAAGAGAAAGATGATTGATCAGTGATTCATATATAATATGCCAATTTATGGCATACAAGGAGAGATCTCTTATTTGCATAGTAGTATCCCTCTATTTGATGTCAATTTGTGGAAGAGCATCTTCATTATGCATTAAGGGAAGTGATTAATGGCTAGTGATCTCTATACACTATTTTGTCATAGTTAAAGTGCATTGCCCTGATTGGGTAATGCGTCAATTTGGATTGCATCATAACATGCCTGATAATGTTGACACACTTGATGACTTTCATATTATTAATCGTTGAGGTAAAGAGGAAGATGATTGGTCGGTGGTTCATGTATAATACATCAATTTGTGGCATGTGAGGAGAGATAGCTTATTTACAGAGTAGTATTTTTTTATTGAGTTAGACCTCTACATGACTTGGTACATGAACATAACAAAATGATTCATAATATCATCATGAAACATGTTATGAGTACATGACACTCCGCGTCAACCGACACATAATTTGAATAATTATGATCTTCATGCACCAAGATATAATAGATCGGTATGCATGGATTAATTTTTTTAACATGTAATAAAATTCTTATTTATATCTTATAAATGATAATACTTTCTAATATATTAGGTGAATTTTCTAATGGGTGAATTTTTTAATATGGGAGGGTCAAAGAGCTATAGTCGCAGTTGGTGATGCTATAAATAATGTTGTTCTTTACGCTTTCAGTACTTTGTTCTCATCATGTTGTTCTTCACTTAATATGCAAGGGTTAGAAAGTTGCAGCCGCAGTTCAAACACGACCTCATGCACTTATGCTACTTGCACAATCATTGTTTTTATGCCAGAATAAAAATTATTTTCCCAATCAATTTGAAAAATAAATCCTTAATAAAAAAAAAATTGTTCAAATTTACCCCATTCTTTAGTCTATGTAACCCATTTTGATTAAATTGCATTAAATTGTAAAATTACAACTTATTAGAATTTTAGGAATGCTTAAGATATAAAATACATTAATTTTTTAAAAAAAAATTTTAATATTTTCAACAATCCTATAATGATCTGTCATTGAAATTGTTCAAATGTTATAGGAATAAAAAATAATTTGTTTGAAAAAAAACTTGTAATTTTGAGATATTGAAGGAATAAAAAAAATTCAAGATACCTGGATAAAAAAATTTAAAATGTTTAGAAATAATATATTTTGAAAGTATAGTTATGGTTGTTTTTCAAAATACTTTTCACTTAAAAATATATTAAAATAATATATTTTTTAAATTTTAAAAATTATTTTTAACATCAAAACATCAAAAAAATCTAAAAATACTAAAAGATGATTAATTTAAAGGAAAGAAACAAATAAAAAAATAAAATTTAAAAAAAAACACGCGCTTTTAAAACGCAAAATCAAATCTAAATCTTGTCAAGCAAATGATATTGCGATAGTTACAACGTCGACATTAACATCTGGAAATTTGTATGGGCAAGAATCCATGCCATGAAATCACATCGGATGTGGCTCTTGAATTACATTAATGAGCAGACAAAAGTATTCACTGGTAGATTGTCTGGCATGAAGAAGAACAAAATATAAAAGAAAAGCATGAAGAGCACATAATGATAAGTGGAAGTTGATGGTACTGTATCTTCATAAGAATTCATACAAGCACAACATGATTAGTTAAACAGAACCTCCCGTAGGAATTAACATACAGTAATCCTCCCATTTTTACTAGCAGCTTTCCTCGTCTTGCATTGCATTGCATTGACAGGCTTAAAAACTCAATTCTTCCATAGGAATTGACCCACCAGCTGCCACAATCTGTTGCTCCAGCTGCAACAGACACAACATTGCATTTGAAAAACAAGAACACGATTATAAAAGAAGTTCAGCAACTATATTTCTTTAAATAAATGAACATTTCATTGAGCGAGAGTACAGTGACTGTACGCACCCTGATTAGAGCTTCAAGCTTGCTCTTCACGAGACAGTAATCCTGTTTCACTTGCTGCAGGCATCTCTGGCACCTGCAATCCAAGTAACCGAATACATATAATTGAAGCATTAAATATCGCATCACATAAAAATACAAATCCTGGGGTTCAATAGCTAACTGAGAAAAAAAGAATTGGAAAGTACATTGATGCTAAAAAGTAAAACAATCTGGAGAATGAGGTAGAGGGAAATAACTCACCCTTCAATGTTCTGTTCCTCACAGAAGCTGCGGAAAGCGATGCAGTCATTTTTAACTCTCTGTGCACCTATGCTGTATAACACAAAATCCATTTTTTCAACCAAAGTGAGCTAAAGAATCCATCTTTTCTCAATCAAACAAAAATGAGCTAAGAAGAAGGGGGGGGAAATAATTGTTAGCATTCTGCGTCTAATTTTCCAGGTCGTGTCTTAGATCTGAACTGTTTTCTGTGAGGTTCAATGCTCTTCATATGGTTTTAAAGAGGACATGATACTTAAATCAACGATTGCTTGTTTTAGTTCTATAGGAAGCAAACATATACCTGGAGCTGCTACCCTTCAACTGGTGAACATGAGCATCAACCTTTTTGAAGTCTACACTTTGCTGTTCTCTATAAAAGAAGAGGTAAAACAAAACCCATTTCGAAAAAAAAAATTGTAGCAATATAAAAATACAGTCAGCTAGCTAGAATCAACCATAACCCAAAAGGAAAGCTCAGAACTTTTAATCAACATCAAGCAGTTCAGATGTTTGAGAGAGAGTGAGAGAGTCTCCTTACAAGGCAAAGGTGAGATCACTCAGAAGCCTCTCAGAATCTTCAAAGAAGAGAGATACCACTTCAGCAACAAAATCTGGGTTGCTCTCGTCTTGCAGAAGCTGAAGCTGTTGAAACTGGGCATCCAGAAACCCCTTCATCCACCCAGAAAAAGAATAAGAAAACTGAAAAGCAAAACAAAAAACACAGAATACAAAAACAACAGAGATAAGAACTATAAAAAGTCCACAAATTTTTTTATTTTTTTTGCACTACCTCTCTAAACAAGGACTTGGTATATTCAACCCATGCTCTCTGCATCTGAACAACCTCCATCCCTTTAAAACTCTCGGACAAAAAGAAAGAAAGAAAAACACAGTGCTTTCTTAAGCTACGACAACTCAACACAGCTTTGTGGCTTAAATTTACAGATCTTGTGGGAGTTATTGCACAATAAAAGTGGGTAACAGAAATAGTATAAATGGTATGGAAACGGAAAGCTTGAAAGGGATTTAGTGGATTTTAAAGTAGAAATGGAAAGATTTTTGTTTGCTTTTTGGCTATCAGGTGAGTAAACCTTTTGAATCCCTTCCTCTCTGGATTTGTGCTAATAATGCTTGTGTTCTATTTTGAGTCTTTTTTGCACCAATATAAGTAGCTCTCGTGCTGTACCATCTTGTAAAGCAACCCCAACCTTATTCCATCTTCTTCATCATTCTAGCTTTACTTCTTGTGGTATTCCTTTAAAAATAAATAAATAAATTATTTCAATTTGCAGTACAAACTATTGGTTCTGGTTACAAGTTCACACATGGGGTTTGACTGTGACTTCAACCATGTAATATAACACTAGTTTGATTCCCCTGGTCTGCGGAATGGAGCTTCTTTTTTTTCTCTACACTTAAAAAAGTATGGATGCTATTTTTAATGTTTTTTTATCATATAAAAAAAATTAGCTATAAACTAAAAGGTTTGTAAATGCATTTATAAATAATAATAAATTTATTAATTTCAATGAAATATTGAGTTGAGATATTAAGATATTTATAACAAAATAAACATATCTCCGGCTAAAATTTTTTATTCTTGTTATGATTAAAATATGCTTGTAAATCAAACATATAAATTAAAATTACATCTCAATTGATAATTTTTAACCTTAATAATTAAAATACAATGCCTTACTTTTTTATTTTATTATTTTATCTCTGTTAGGTGAATCTCGTTAACATATATTTAATTTCTCAAAAATATAAAGTTGAAAATATTAATATCAACATAATCTTGTTGATATTTTTAACATCTATAATCTGAGAAAAAATACATAACACCACATGCTGTCGATATCAACATAATCCATGTAAATATCATTAGCCTAAAAGTTCTGGTAAGCTAATCAAGTTCTTAATAATATTGATATCTACATAACTCTGTTGATATCACTAACTTTCATGATCCAGAAGAAAAAAACAAGCACCAAGTAATGTTGATAAGAACAAAATTAATGTCGATACCAACATAATTTATATTTGATAATTCATGTCTATAGGATAATCAAGTTCTCATTATAATCGATATTAATTTAACCTTGTTAATATTATTAATTTTCATAATCCAGAAGAAAATACAAACATCAAGTAATGTTTATATCAACAAAATCCATTTTGATATCATTAGCCTCCAAGTTTCACTAGGTTAAACAAATTATCATTAATACCAATATCAACATAACTCTATTGATACCATTAACTTTCATTTTTTTTTTGAAAGAAAACATAAACACCAAATAATGTTGATATCAACATAATCCATATTGAAATCATTAGCCTCCAAATTCTAGTAACCTAATAAAGTTTTCATTAATATCGATATCAACATAACCATGTTGATATCATTAATTTCTATGATCTGGAATAAAACACAAACACCAAATATCAAGTAATGTTAATATCAACATCATCCATGTTGATGTTATTACCCTCCAAGTCTCCATAAACTAATCTAATTTTTACTCGACATGTTTTCCTTTCATAAGGTTAAGTCTTGATATAAACAAAATTTTATTGATATCATTGGCTACAGAAAACTTGATGGCTAATCAAGTCTTGTTTATAAGTTTCCTTGATGTACATTTCTTTCCTAACATGATCGGAAATAATAATAATAATAATAATTCATATATATATATATATATATAGACATTAAATATCAATAAAAGAAGACATTTAATTCACTCTTTTTGAAAAGTATCAAGGACAACACGTTTTCACTGCATGTCAATTTAAATCTGTCACCTAAATGCAAAATTGCCCAAATTATTATGTACTTGGCATTATATCGATAACTTTTTCTTAGTTATAATTACTTTGCTTTAAAAACTGATTATAAGTCCAATTAAGAGCTTCCACTTTTCTAGCTTTTACCACTTTGTTTTTAAGCAAAGTAATTAAAAATGTCAAAAAGTATTTAAAAAAGATTTTAAAAATAGTTTTTTAACTTTTAAAAATGAAAGGTGTTTTTTATAAAAGTAGGCTAAAAGTGTATTAGATTCTACTTCAAAAGATGTTTTCTATGATGAAAGACTGCATATTATATGTTATTTAAACATAAAATAACCTGAACTAATATAAAATTATAAAAACATTTATAGTGCATTATATATATATATATATATATATATGCAAACATGAAATCAAATTAAATATCATATAAAGATTCTATAAAAACTAAGCATATATCCAAACTTATATAAAAATTTGAAACATATAGGGGTGAGCAAAAAAACCAATAAACTAATTAAACCAAGAAAATCAGAAAAAAAAAACTAAACCATGAAAAAAACCGATTATAATATTTAAAAAAATTTAGTTCGGTTCGCTTTCGGTTTTTATAAGCTTAAAATAAAAAAAACTGAACTGAACCGAACTGGTTGAGTTAAGAAATAAACTAAACCGGAAAAAACACATTAGAAAGTCCAAAAAACCCCGAAAAACAATATAATTTTTAGTTTTTAATATAAAATAACCAAACCGAACCTAAACCGGTCGGTTTGAACCGGTTTGGTTTGGTTTTGGTTTTTTTATATATTTTATAAAATTTCAGTTTAGTTGTTTTTATAAGTAAAAATCAAACCGAACCGAAAATTATCACCCCAAACACCATTCTAGCATGTATACTAAACATATAATATATTAAATTAAAATTAAAATTAAAATTAAAATTATATAGCGTATTTACTTGTTGAAATACTTAAAATATAATCAAGTTATATTATTAGGCTATAAATAAAACATATGCAATAAGTCTCTCAAGATTTTAACAATAATACTTTATTTATATACACTTCTAAACAAGATCCACATATCAAACAAAATTTGACTCAAGTGTCTTTCTACATTAATGTAGTGATGGAGAAGAGTTTGAATAATATACAAAAATGGTGCAAAAAACTCTTCCTTCAATTTCCTTTTACAATGGATGAAAAGAAACTTATTCCATTATATATTTTGATTACTCTTCATAAAACAAGAATTAAACATGACAATTTTGACTTTAAATCAAGAATTTTTTTAGATGAAAAAACTAGTCAGGTTACTAAAAATATTGACCAGACTTTGATCATAAATTGGACATGCTAATGGGCTAGCAAAAAATAGCTCTTCATAGGTTGAAACATTATAAACTCAAATTTAAGCCCAGAGAAAAAGGTTTGAAGGAAAAAAAAAAACTTTTATAACCCAAAATATTATATTACAATAAACTCAAGCCCAAACTAAGCTCGAGTTGAGCAATGCATGTGTGACTTTGTTCATGATCTAGACATACTAATAAATTAACAAAAAAAAATAATTTTTCATGGACCAAAGAATTATAAACCCAAGTCAAAGCCTAAAAAAAGTTTAGTAACAAAAAATAATATTTTATAGGCCAACAAATCATTTTACAGTAAATTCAAACCAAACTCAGGCTTCAGCTAAGCGGCAAGCATGTGATTCAAGCCTCAAAACCCATTTTGCTTAGGTATTCTTGTGTTTTAAAAGTTTAGGTACTTCTTGTACTCAATTTTAACTATTCACATTCCCATTAAATAACTTTTTTAAAAAAACTTGTTTTTTTCTTACTTGAGATAGAGTTTTAGAGGACTTTTGAGTTTCTCAAAAATATATAAATAAATATTATTTGAGAAAACTTTCTTGTTCATCCATAAATTATTTTAATCATGCTAAAGAAAGTCTTAACCTTAAAAATGACTGGATTTCATTTTTAATTTGTCGTTAAACTGATGAATCATGTTCTTAAAATAATTTTTCCAACAATTGCTTATAATTTATTACCAAATTAATTGTAACTCTTAAATCTAATTAATTAATTAATTTATTTATTTCCTCCATTCATCTAACAGGCCACAGCTGTTTCATGTTTCAACTCTCTAATCAATTCCTCCTTTTTAATTTCATCATTTCAGAAGGGACAGCTGGACAAAAGACATGCTCCATTCTCAGAGGTTGTGGAGACGGGTCTGGCTTGCTTTGCTTGTGACCTGCGAGGTGTGACAGACACCGACCATAAACGTGGAGAGAGGAGAATCCTTGCCAGTTTTATTCCCTCTTTTCAGGGCAAACAAGGAGGTGTGGTGTGTGTTTGGTCAATGGCTAATATTCTTCTCTTTTCATGATTCGTAGATATCTTTGAAGATTGCAACGGGTTGCAGCGGAGATTCTTCTCATGTGATAAGACATGATAGTTATTCCATCACTTCAGATTGCCAAATCCTTTCGTTTCACTGAAAGAGAAGCATCATCTTCTCGAGTCTGAAACTCATTTCACTTGAGAAAGAAACTGGTCTTTTCAAGACTGAATTGTCACTTCTCAAGAAAAGATTCACCAATGGGATTCGATAGATGCATTAACATTTGTTGAAAATGAATAAGAATCCAACGAAAGGGAGAAAGAGAGTGAGGATATTTCACTTCTTCCAGATCAAAACACTTTTTTCTCTCAAGCACCCGTTGAAATATTAAGCTTCAAAGAGGGGAAAAAACAGAAAGCGAAGAACTATTGAAGCGCATATGCTAAATGCATTTTCTGTATTTCATTCATTTCATAAAAGCTGGCTGTATCTACAATGAGAGGAAAATACAACTAGCAAAATACAAAATGGATCATTTTCAGCAATGTCTGCAGGATTGTAATTGAAAAGAAAAATCAAGTGCAGCCCCCTACAAAGACCATCAACCAACCATAAGGAAACCTACAAGGAGTGTGGAAGGCATATCCTAACATACCTTAGAACTCCTCCTACAATATCCAGGAAGGTCCGGTGACTCAACGGTGTACTCAGTGTTTTTGGTGCGTTCTCCAAGGGCTGCCCACCTCTCGCAACTTTCATTCTGATCAGTGCAATTCCCACCAGCTTCCACGTTCTTGTCAAATGAGTCTACGTGAATCCGCTTTGTGGCAGACCATTTCTCACCTTCAATCACAGGGCATCCTGCGTGAAGGCTGCTTATATCCGGAACAGCAGTTGGATGCAGACTGAAGAAAAGAAGTGCATCCCCTCTAAGTGGTTTCACTGAGTGTGCAGATAAGAAGACCAAAAAAAAAAAAACACATTAACTGAGTGCAAATGCAACTCAAGGAATACAATTTATAAAACCATTGTAATCTATGTGGTGGCTCACCTGCAATTCCGTTTCTTGCACATTCAGATACGTCTTCGTGACTAACATAAGCTTTACGACGTGTATGCTCCTGATTGCAAATTATTCTTCAAAAATCTTGAGCTTATTCTTCTTGCAGAGTATTATGTGTTGAGTATTATGTGTTGTGGTAAATTTAATCTAGAAGGTCAAGGAAGGCAACCACCAACCATCACTTACAGTCACCAGCTGTGAATAAGCTGAGTTGTCTTTTTCTTGGGAGATACATCTTTCACATGGTCATCCAAGAAGCAATCGATAGTAACGTTATCAAGCTGTGAAGCTGAGTATGTTGCTGCCAACTTAGCTGTATGCCATTTAATATGATTAAGGAAAAAGCTGAAGCATTTGGGATTTCCTCAATAAAATCCTACAGAGATTTATATTGATAATCAATCAGCGATTACATTAGTAAAGAACTCAGTGTATCATGAAAGAAGTAAACACATTGATACACGTCATCACTTTATCCAAGAGCATGTGAAGAACAAAGAAGTTGAACTCATATCATGCAAGACAAATGATCAAGTTGCAGATATCTTTACAAAACCATTAAAGGGAGAAATATTTATCAGATTGAGGTTCATGCTTGGCATGACATCCCTCGATTGAGTTTAAAGGGGGAATTTGTTGTGGTAAACTCAATCTAGAAGGTCAAGGAAGGCAACCACCAGCTATGTGCCGCCAGCCGCCTTCAAACTTGAAGTTTGATTTTTTCTTACTTTCAATTTGTGTATAAATGGGCAGCTAAGTTTATGCTATTATGTGTGGAGAGATTAGAAAGAAACACTAGAGAGAAAGA